>CETH01183113.1_pt1 | contig 27263 bp, 28 predicted proteins | sample 361461 | NCBI WGS metagenome assembly CETH01 (sample SAMEA2622695, study PRJEB7988) | marine metagenome | isolation source: saline water (ENVO:00002010), including
TAATAGCTAATGAAAATACAAAATTTGGTCAACCTGAAATAAACCTTGGTGTCTTTCCTGCTGCAGGTGGTACTCAGCGATTACCTAGAGCAGTAGGTAAAGCTAAGGCAATGGACATGGTGCTAAGTGGAAGAATGATGGGAGCTGAGGAGGCAGAAAAATTAGGACTAGTTAGTAGGATTATTTCTTCAGATAATTTTATAGAAAATGTTATAGAAATAGCAAAAGAAATATCTGAAAAATCTTTACCTTCTTTAATTATGGCAAAAGATGCTATTAATTCTTCCTATGAGACTTCATTATCTCAGGGTATAATTTATGAAAGAAGATTATTTAGGTCTGCTTTTTCGCTAGAAGATCAAAAAGAAGGAATGAGTGCTTTTATCGAAAAAAGAAAAGCTAAATTTAAAAATTCTTAATATTATCTTTCAATAGTTGACCTCTTTGTAAAGATCAGTTAAGAGAAGTATCTAAATTATGAATTAATGTAGTTTTAAGGAATAATACATGGCTAATATAGCTTCTGCAAAAAAAAGAATAAGATCAACGAATCGAAAAACTATAGTAAATAAAAATAGAATAAGTAAAATCCGTACTTTTGAAAAAAAAGTAGAGGAGGCAATTACTGAAGGTAACCATGAATTAGCTATGGCAGCCCTAAAGGATGTTCAGCCAGAACTTATGGCTGGCGTTAATAAAGGCGTGATTCATAAAAGTACAATGTCTAGAAAAATTTCCAGGTATAATAATCGTATTAAACGTCTTAAATAATTTTTTTATTTTGCTGATTGCATTGATATAAATTCTTGGTATAGTTTTTTACACTACCTATTACGGTTTTTATTAAATTATAAAGGACGCAAATATGCTCTCAGGAGATAAGGCTATAGAATTGTGGGAGCAGGTAAGAGAAAAACTTAGAAATGAAGCTGGCGATACAGTTTTTGATAATTGGTTAGGCTTACTTTCACTTTCTAGCTTTTCTGAAGGAAAAATTGTTCTTGCTGTTCATAGTAAATTTCATAAAGATTGGATAGAGCCTAGATACGGGAATAGGTTAAGAACACTCTGGCAAGGCTTTAATAAAGATGTAGTAAGTGTAACTTTAATAGTAGATGAGAGGTTATCTGGAAAAACTACTAGAAAAGTTGAGGACTCTTCATCTTCAATATTAAACCTATCCTCACCATTAGATCCTAGATATACTTTTGATAAATTTATAGTAGGGCCTTCCAATAATTTTGTAGCGGCAGCAGCAGAAAGAATATCTGAGTCTAATGATGTTACATTTAATCCATTAGTAATATATGGTGGCGTAGGCCTTGGAAAAACTCACCTGATGCACGCTATAGCTTGGAAAATTAGAGAAAAAAACCCTGATCGTAAGGTGGTTTATTTATCAGCTGAAAAATTTATGTATCAATTTGTTAGAGCATTAAGACAACAAGAAACTATGACCTTTAAGGAGCAATTTAGATCAGCGGATGTATTGATGATAGATGATGTTCAATTCATTGCTGGAAAAAACTCTACTCAAGAAGAATTTTTTCATACTTTTAATGCTTTGGTTGATCAAAATAAACAAATTATAGTTAGTTCTGATCGTTCGCCTGCAGACTTAGAAGGTATAGAGGAAAGACTTAGGTCTCGCTTAGGCTGGGGAATAGTAGGAGAAATACATCAAACAACATATGAACTTAGATTAGGAATTTTACAAGCAAAATCTGATGATTTAAATAATAGCTCAGTACCTAAAAATGTAATCGAATTTCTTGCTCATAAAATAACTTCTAACATTAGAGAATTAGAGGGAGCACTTAAAAGACTAGTTGCTCATTCTCAGTTAGTGGGTAGGCCAGTTTCACTCGAAAGCGCACAAGATGTCTTACATGATTTACTTCGCGTAAATAACAGAAGAGTTACAATTGAAGAAATCCAAAAGAAAGTTGCAGATTATTTTAATATAAGGCTAAGTGATATGTCTTCACCAAGAAGAGCAAGAGCTGTAGCTAGACCGAGACAAATAGCAATGTATTTGTCTAAACAATTAACTTCAAAATCTTTACCTGAAATTGGACGAACTTTTGGAGGAAGAGATCATACTACTGTGATGCATGCTGTTAATAGAATAGATGAACTTTGTATAGAAGATTCATTATTATCTGACGATATAGAGCTCTTAAAAAGAACTCTTGACTCATAATTAATATATTTAATGTATTAATGGCATGTAGCATGTTGATATTTATTTCTTTATAGATACAAATATATTGATCATTAATTTTTTAATATTTATGAGCTATATATCTTTATATAAATATAAAAATAAGTTATAAAGTATTTATAAATAGGGGTTTTAATATGAAGTTTTCTATAGATAGATCTGCACTTCTTTCTGCTTTGCAACATGTACACTCTGTTGTTGAAAGAAGAAATACAATACCAATTTTATCCAATGTCTTAATAGAAGCTAAAGAAGATGGTGTTTATTTAACTGCAACTGATATGGATATAGCTGTAATTGAAAAAATAGATCTAGAAAAATCAGAAGTTATGCAATTAGGTACAATCACAACTTCGGCCCAAATGCTTTATGATATAGTAAGAAAGCTCCCTGAAAATATTAAAGTTGAGCTTTTGTCAGAAAATAATGATAGGCTAGGGATTAAAGCTTCTAGTTCTTCTTTTGCTTTAAATTGCTTACCAGCTGAAGATTTCCCATCAATTTCTCAAGAAGAATTTAAGTATTCTTTTAGTTTAGATGCTAATGATTTGATAAGACTAATAGACAAAACATCTTTTGCAATGTCTTTAGAAGAAACGAGATATTATTTGAATGGTATATATTTGCATGCCGTTGATGATGCAGAAGGCAATAAATTAAGGACAGTTTCTACTGATGGGCATAGGTTGTCTAGAGTAGATATGAATATACCTGAAGGGGCAAATGAAATTCCAGGAGTTATTGTTCCTAGAAAGACCATAATGGAAATTAGAAAATTATTAGAGGACCATTCAGATAATATAAACCTCTCTTTAAGTGAAAATAAAATCAAATTATCTTTTAATAATGTTATTTTGACTTCTAAACTATTAGATGGAACTTTTCCTGACTACTCTAGAGTTATACCTGAGCAAAATGATAAAACTATAACTATTTCTAATCAATTACTTTCAGAGGCAGTTGATAGGGTATCAACTGTCTCAACAGATAAAACTAGGGCAATAAAAGTAAATATCAGTAAAAATAATCTAGTTATTTCTGCTACTAATCCAGATAAAGGGAGTGCTAGTGAAAGTTTGGAAGTCATTTATGATGGAGAAGAAGTGGAAATAGGTTTTAATTCAAAATATGTCTTAGATGTAGCTCGTCAAATTAAAGGCAATGAAATTATAATCAAGTTATCTGATTCTGTTTCTCCAACTTTAGTCTATGATAAAGATGACAAAGGTGTATTGTTTGTTTTAATGCCAATGAGAGTTTAAGAGGCTTTATTTTAATTGGCAGAAATAAAACCAGATAAGTATAAAAATTTCTCATCAGATACTTACGTTAATTATATCTCATCTCTAAAATTATCAAATTTTAGAAATTATAAGTCTTTTAAAGCTAATTTTATTCAGCAACCTATAGCTTTTATAGGAAAAAATGGAGTTGGAAAAACTAATATATTAGAGTCTATTTCTTTGATGCAGCCTGGCCGAGGAATTAGGTCTGTAAAATTAGAAGATATGTCATATAAACATAGAGGTAATTTTGCTATATATCTTAATTTAATAAAAAATATGGACTCAATTGCAATTGGCAGCTCACTAGATATAACATTAAGTAAAGTAAGAAAAGTTAAAGTGGATGGTAAATTTATATCTCCCCTATCTCTTACAGAATATTTAGGGATAATATCCTTAACTCCTCTAATGGATAAGATCTTTATTGAAGGATCAGCAATTAGAAGAAAATTTTTTGATAAAATAACTTGGATATTTGTTAGTGCTCATGCAAATAATGTAAGATCTTATGAAAAAGCTGTTAAAGAAAGAAATAACCTTTTAAAAGAAAATTCAAGTGATACAGTCTGGTTTGATAATATTGAAAAACAAATTGTTAATTTTGGAACTCAAATTTTAATTAATAGATTTAAAGTTCTGAAGTTATTAAATAAGCAGATAAAGGATAATATTATTAACTTTCCAAAAGCAATTATGTCATTGGATGGTAAAATAGAAAATATTTTTAATGAAAGTTCTACTATATACTATTTTAAAGAAGAATACATAAAGGCGCTAAAGGAAAATAGAAAAATAGATTTTTATCGAGGGTCTACAACTATTGGTGTACATAAAACAGATTTAGAGGTAATTTATAAAGAAAAAGATATGATAGCCAGTCTGTGCTCAACGGGAGAACAAAAATCACTCTTAATTTCTATAATATTTTCAGTAGCGAAATCATATAAAAATCATACTCAATTATCTCCAATTTTACTATTAGATGAGGTTTTTTCACATTTAGATAATGATAAAAAAGAGAGCTTATCAAGAGAAATAGAAAACCTGAATTCACAAACCTTTATGACTGGAATAGATAAGAGTGATTTTATGACATTTAGTAAAGATTCGTGTATAATAAATTTAGATAGTAAATAGTAGGAGAACAAATGAGTACTGATAATAATCCTGAAAAAAATGTTAATTATGATGCCGATTCAATTAAGGTTTTGAAAGGTTTAGATGCAGTTAGAAAAAGACCCGGAATGTATATTGGTGATACAGATGACGGGACGGGTCTTCATCATATGGTCTTTGAGGTGGTAGATAATTCTATTGATGAGGCTTTAGCTGGCCATTGCGATCAAATAGATATAGTTATGCATTCTGATGGTTCTATTTCAGTTGAAGATAATGGAAGAGGTATTCCAACTGGTATTCATCCGGAAGAAGGAGTTTCTGCTGCAGAAGTTATTATGACAAAACTTCATGCAGGAGGAAAATTTGATGAAAATAGTTATAAAGTTTCAGGTGGATTACATGGAGTGGGTATTAGTGTTGTAAATGCTTTATCAGAAAGGCTAGAACTAACTATATATAGAAGTAATAAAAAATATTTTATGACTTTTTTAAAGGGAGACGCTGAAGCTCCTCTGGAAGAAATTGGTTCCTCGGAAAATAAAACAGGAACTTATGTAAAATTTTATCCTTCAGCCAATGTATTTTCATCTATTGAATTTGATTTTTCTATATTAGAAAAACGTCTAAGAGAATTAGCTTTTTTAAATTCTAATTTAAGAATAAATATATCTGATAATAGAAATGTTGAATCAAAAAATGTTGAACTTTATTATGAAGGAGGAGTAAAATCCTTTGTTGAATATTTAGATAGATCTAAAGCATCAATCCAAGATAATATTATTTATTTAAAAGGAATAAAGAGTGAAATAGAAGTGGAATTAGCTTTAAATTGGAATGATAGTTACTATGAAAATGTTTTATGTTTTACAAATAATATTCCTCAAAGAGATGGAGGTGCTCACTTAGCAGGATTTAGAGCTGCTTTGACAAGAGCTATTTCAAAATATGTGCAAGCAAACCCTATAGGAAAAAAAAATAAAGTTAGTCTTAGTGGTGAAGATATGAGAGAGGGTGTTACAGCAGTTTTATCAGTTAAAGTACCAGACCCAAAATTTTCTTCGCAGACAAAAGATAAACTAGTTTCTTCGGAAGTAAGACCAGTAGTAGAAGGTTTAGTAGGTGAAAATTTGACAGCATGGCTAGAAGAAAATCCAACAGAAGCAAAAATTATTATACAAAAAATAATTGACGCTTCTTCAGCTAGAGAAGCAGCAAGAAAAGCACGAGAATTATCAAGGAGAAAAGGAGCATTAGAATTTGCAAGCCTTCCTGGTAAATTGGCAGATTGTCAGGAGCGTGACCCTTTAAAATCAGAATTATTTTTAGTGGAAGGAGATTCTGCAGGAGGGTCAGCTAAGCAAGGAAGATCCAGAGAAACTCAAGCTGTTTTGCCATTAAGAGGAAAAATATTAAATGTGGAACGTGCTGTAAGAGCTAGAGTACTTAGTTCTAATGAAATTGGAATAATGATTTCCGCTTTAGGCACTGGAATTCATGATGATTTTGATATTGAAAAATTAAGATATAATAAAATTATAATTATGACAGATGCGGATGTAGATGGATCACATATTAGAACATTAATTTTAACTTTTTTTTATAGGCATATGAAAGATTTGTTGACTGATGGACATCTATATATTGCTCAACCTCCTTTATTTAAAGTGAAAAAGGGTTCTAGTGAGGTTTACTTAAAAGATGAAGACACATTAGATAATTATTTAGTAGATCAATTAGTTACAGATACATACCTTACTAATAAGTCTGATGAAAATAGAACATCTTCAGATTTAAAAGCCTTAATTTTATCAGCAAAAAAACAATATTATGCAATTAAGTCGCTTTCTAAAAATGTTAATATTGATTTAATTGAACGTATGGCAATTAGTGGAGCCTTAGATGTAGGTTTATTAGATGATAGTGATAAAGCTAAAGTAGTTGCAGAATTTGTTGCTAAGTCATTAAATAAGTTTGCTATTGCAGGAGAAGATGGTTGGGAAGGACTGTATTTACAGGACGAAAAAAAATATATATTTAAACATGATAGAAGAGGTGTTATTTCTGAGTATATTATTGATAAAACTATATTAAACTCATCCGATGCACGCAAATTAGAAAAAGACGCTGCTGAGCTCCAAGATACTTATTTTTCTGGTGCTACATTAATGAAAGGAGATGATTCATATAATATTTCCGGACCATCAGATTTATATAAAACTTCAATTGAGATAGGCAGAAAAGGACTTGGCATTCAAAGATATAAAGGTTTAGGCGAAATGAATCCTGATCAATTATGGGAGACAACATTAGATCCAGATGCTAGAACTCTATTAAAAGTTAGTATTGATGATGGGCAAGAGGCAGATAATGTTTTTGCAACTCTTATGGGTGAGGAAGTTGAACCTAGAAGAAACTTTATACAAGAGCGTGCTTTAGATGTCGAAAACATAGATATTTAGGATATTAAAATTTTAATTTTTCGGCGTTTAATATATTATTTCTTTTACCTCTCTATTGCTTCAATATTTATAGTTTTTATATATTGTTGGCTAACTTTACCAGGTCTTGAAGATATATCTCATAATAAGAGAAATCCATCTGTAGAGGTTTATGCAGATGATCATTCTCGTATTGCAGTATATGGAGAAATGTATTCCTCATATGTTAATTATACAGAAATATCTCCAAATCTTATAAATGCTCTTATAGCTATAGAAGATAATAGATTTTATTCCCATCGCGGTATAGATTTTAGGGGCATTGCTAGGGCTTTATATGTGAATCTAATTAACTTAGGCTACAAGCAAGGTGGTTCAACTATTACGCAACAATTGGCTAAGATAATTTTTTTTAATGCCGAAAAAAGTATTATAAGAAAAATTAGAGAATTATTCATTACGTTTAAATTAGAATCTCTATTAAATAAAAAAGAAATATTATCATTATATTTAAATAGAGCGTACTTTGGTTCAGGTAATTATGGAATTAAATCTGCAGCAAATAGTAATTTTCATAAACAACCTATTGATTTAGATATTTATGAGTCTGCTCTCTTAGTTTCTGCCTTAAAGGCTCCTTCAAGATTTAATTTAATAGTTTCACCAGATTTAACAAAGAAAAGAGCTTCTTTAGTTTTAAATAAAATGTTTGATTTAGGTTTTATTTCTCAATTTCAATTTAATGAAGAGTTACAAAAACTTAAATTATTAAAATGGAAAAAGAATTTTTCAACTGAATCGCGGTATTTTTCGGATTGGATATTAAGAAGGACTTCAAAAAATTATAATAATACCTCAGATATAAAAATTAAATCTACATTAGATGTTAATATTCAAAATATAACTGAAAAGGCTGCTTTAAAAATATTAAATGATAGAAATGATTTACAAGTAGCTGTAATAGTCATGGATACTTCAGGAGCAATCAAAGCTATGTTAGGAGGCACATCATATTCTAAAAGCCAGTTTAATAGGGCGACACAATCACTCAGACAGACAGGCTCTGTATTTAAATTATTTACTTATTTAACAGCTATAGATTTAGGTTTTAATGTATATGATAAAATTGATGATTTACCTTTAGATCTAGATGGATGGAAACCTAAGAATTATAATGAAAAGTATTTAGGCTCTATTACGCTTGATAAGTCTTTTGCTATTTCTTCTAATGTTGCAACTATAAGATTGCAGGAAATGGTCGGTAGATTGAATATTATAGAGTGGGCTAAGAAATTAGGTATATCATCAAGACTTAAACCTGAGAGGTCTCTATCGCTTGGCACTCAAAGCATTTCATTAATAGAGATGACCAATGCATATGCCTCAATTGCCTCTGGCGGAAAGGTTCCATTTATTTATGGAGTAAAAGAAATAACAGATAGAAATAATAATATAATATATAAAAGGAACTCATCTGAAAGAGTAGCTTCTATAGATAAAAATGTAATTAAATCTTTAAAGCTGATATTAAAATCATCTATGGACAATGGGACTTCTATTAATGCAAAATTATCATTTTTTAATAATAAAAATATACTATATGGAGGGAAAACTGGTACTACGCAGAATTCTAAAGATGCTTGGTTTATAGGATATATGGATAATATAATAATAGGCATATGGGTAGGCAGAGATGATAATTCACAAGTAGAAAATTTATCTGGTGGCAATCAAGCAGCAAAAATATATAGAGAAATTACAAAACATTTGTTAGGTTTATAAATTATAAAGAAAGGTAATTTATGGAAAATTTACTTACTCCGTTTCATCTTGCATTCCCTGTGAAAAATTTAAAAGATACTAAAGTATTTTACACAGAAATTTTAGGTTGCTCTTTGGGAAGAACAAATCCTAAATGGATAGACTTTAATTTTTATGGACACCAAATTACAGCACATTTATCTCCTGAATCATTTATTAAAAAAGATATTATTAATCAAGTAGATGGAAAAAATGTTCCCGTCAGACATTTTGGCTTGATATTAAGCTGGACAGATTGGCATATTATTAAAGAAAATTTATTAGAGAAACAGGTAAAATTCATTATTGATCCTTATATAAGATTTCAAGGAAAAAAAGGAGAACAAGCAACCTTATTTATTGCAGACCCATCTTTTAATGGAATAGAGTTAAAATCATTTAAAGAAAAAGAGATGATTTTTTCTGCATAATTTAAGGCATTATATAAATAGGAGTATTTATAGATACATAATTGTATATTTCTTTTACATCTTCATTCGTTAAGGCTATACAACCATTTGTCCAATCTTTAATAATTTTTTTGTTTTTAATAATATTTGGTTGGCCATGTATCATTATGTAATTTCCTGCATTTTTGTTAAAAGATCTTGCATTCTTTATATCCCATTTATTAGGATAGGAAATTTGTAATGAAAGATAAAAGTCACTATTAGTAGACTTTCTGCTAATATAGTACAATCCTTCTGGGGTTCTTCCATCTCCTTTAAAATATTTATGTCCAACAGGGTCAAAACCTAAATCTATAATAAATTCTTTTATAGCTATTCCATTCTTGATTAATTTTAATTCACGTTTTGATTTTTCTACAATAATCATATCTATCAAGTTTTCGGAATAAGCGGAAGTGCTAATAGTACACACTAATAATAAAATAATAAATTTTTTCATAATATTACCTATCTATTCCAGTATCCAATTCTTCAATTATACCTTTTGGTTTTATTATTTCTATAGAATTTAGTTTATTCATATTAATATTTGATTTAGTAAACTGTTGCCATTTAATTGTATCAACATTATTACATTTGGGGCAAATAAGAGACCAATTTGTAGATATATGTGTACATGAAGTACACCCCCAAACAAAATCTAAATTTGCATTTTCAGATTTTTTAATCCAATAATTTGATTTACTAATATTGCCGTGTTCTTTTTTCTCTAAATCTGCCATCATAATATAAATATCTTTGGTCCACTCATTTTCTGGTATAATTTTTAAAGATTGTCTAGCTACATGCCATGAGCCAATAGAAATAGCTACTCTAGCTAAGGTAATATTATTTATGAAAATATTTTTGTTTAATTTAGTAAGTGATTTTATAATCTTTAATAGTTCGTTTTTTGGTTTCTTTTCATATATTTCGGTTAAAAAATTTGCTATATCTGGATGCGCAAATTTTTTCCAAGATTTTTTAATATAATTAAAACCTAAAGTATTATTTTGTTCGAATAGTAATTTAGCTTTAAATATTATAGAAGGGGCAAATGATGGATCAAATTTAAGTGATTCATTAATATATCTAAAATCTATAGTATTATTTTTCTTTTTATATTCTAATGCTTGAAATAAATATATCCGGCTTTTAATAAGTTTGATATCAGCTTTACTGACGTTAGTATATTTTTCCATATTTCTTATAGATTTTATAATATCATCCCAATTTCTTTCTAAAATATTTAGTTTCAAAGAAGTAATATAAAACCAATTAGGAGTATTTTTTGTTTTGGGTGTTTTATTAATAATTGTAATAGCTTTTTGTATTTCTCCTTTTTGAAAATAAAAATTTGATAGTTTTTTTATTCCTAGTAGCATTGTTTCGGGATGGGACAACATCTTACCAAGATCTTTGATATATATTTCCTCATTGTTATTATAATTGTTTATTTCGCTGTCTAGTAATAATTTGAGTGGGCTATTATTTAAATATTTAGCTTTTTGTGATAATTTTTCAGCTAACTCTATTTCTCCCATATTCTTTGCTGATAAAGCGCTAATTATAGTTTTATTAGCTTTATCAGTTTTATTTATTTTATAATTATTTTGAATGGCTCTAGGAATAGAGAATATTTTTTTTAAGAGACAATAGATAATAATTATAGATATAAATAAAAGAATAGTAGCGCATACTATAATAGCAAAGGATGTTTCAACTAACCATCCCTGCCATTCTATTACAATAAGTCCGGGATCATTTTTAATCCAAATAGTTATAAAACCGGTTATCGAAAGAATAATAAATAAAGATATAACTTTATACATGATTTATCCTTCAAATATTAACCATTTTATAATAATATTAATGGATTCATATAATATTTTTAAATTATTAAGATCCTGTATTATTTTATTATATTCTCCATTTATATTAATTTGCTTTAATGCATATATTGACTGTTCATAATTATGGTTATTAATAGAGTTTATAATTAAAGATTGAGAATTTCTTTGGTAGAAAACTGTATTTTTATTATTTTTTGAAATTTTTACTAAACTTTTAAATTTATCTAATAAAGTTTTTTTCATCTCAGTTTCATTTTTACCTGGATTATTAATAATGAATATTTTGTTATGAAATGCCCCTAAAATATTTTTATGACTCTTAAGTTTAACTTCACTCAATTTATTAATATTATTAAAAGCTAGAGTGGCATATTCTGGCTTAGTAGTATCTTTCAAATAATCTTTAATAAGATTAAATTGACTAAGATTAGGATCTGCAAATTTAATATCATTTTTAATATCTATTAAATATAATAAAACATAAATAGAATTTATTTGATCAGAATTTATAGTTTGATTTTGTTTTAATAAAATATTTGATAATTCCGGTTCTATTTTATTTACTAAATCTTTAATTTGCTCATTTGTAGTATATAAATCATTTATTTTTGAACTATTTTTTTTTATAAGATTATTTTGTTCTATATTTGTTACGCTTAAGAAATCTATTTCTTTTTTATAATCAGAAGAGGATATAGTAGATATTGTTTTTTCTATGTTTATTATTTTTTGTTCTAGCTTATTAATATTATTTATATTGAAAAAAATATGTATTATAAAAAATAAAGAAATAATAATAAGTAAATATAATGCTATATTTTTACGGATGATACTTTCCGTATTGATATTTTTATTGGAACTTATTTCATTTTTCTTATTATTAATTTCTTTTTTTCCTAAAAAAGCGTCATCCATTAATTTAATATTATTATTAGATGATAGCTCTTTAATATCTGCTCTATATCTATAAGGAATGCCATTTTTTTTCCATTTATAAATTGACTCTATTGTAATATTTTTATTTTTCGACAAGAGATGCTTATATATTTTTTGGGCACCACCAAGGGATTTGATGAGATTTTCTGTTCTAATATTTTCTATAGACTCTTTTTTTTGTTGAGATGTTTTTTTAATCATAAATATCCAAAATAAATTTTATTTATATGATACTCTTTATAATTTTATTCGGAAAGCTTTTTAATTCTCTACTATTTATAACCTGAATTTTTTTCCAATTATATTTTTCTAAAACTTTTTTAGTTTTTCTTCCTAAGCAAGTTATGCTTATATTTTTATATTCATAATCACTACTTAAATTTAAAAATATTTTAGCAGTTTCTGGAGAATAAACTACTACATTAAAAATCTTATCATTTTTTAACAAGTCCTGGCATTTGCAACTTAGTTTTGAAAAAGGAATTTTCTTATATACATTTAATCTTTCTAACATTAAGTTATACTTATTAAATATTTTTTTTGGATCATAGGCTATAACGTCTGCCCCTATTAATAATATTTTTTTATTATTATCTGATGAGTGTCTGATTACATTTTTTGCTAGAGTTGATCCAGAATAAGTATTTGTTTTAATACAATTAAACCCCGCCTCTAACGCATATTCTTCTGTAATTTTTCCTACACAGTAAGTTTTAATATCATTATATTCTTTATATCGAAATTTTTCAGAAAGAACTTTTATTGTATTAACACTTGTTAACATTAAAGCTTGGTATTCTGAGAAATTAATATTTTTGAATTTTATAGCCTGAATTTTATACAGTGGTTCTACTAATACATTCAAATTATTCTTTTCTAGACTATTTTTTAAAATACTTGCCCTGTCTATATCTCTCAGTATTAATATATATGGTTTTGAGTTATTATTTATCATAATTTAAGTAGACTAAGAGCCCCCATTCTTATTAAGTTCCTTCCTATTTCATTGCCTAAAGTCTCTGCATTTTTGATAATATCAGTTTTGCTGTCCTCAATCATTCGCTTGCCATCTAAAGTAAAAATTCTAGCAAAAATTGTAATTTTATTTTTTTCTATAGAAGAAGTCACTGCAATAGGTGAATGACAATCTCCATTTATTGCAAGAAGAACAGCCCTTTCTCCTAAGGCTTGGTAATTAGTTTCTTGATTTAAGAGTTTATCTAAGATTTCTTTAATTTTAAAATTTTTTTTTAAATAAGTAATCCCTATTATACCTTGTGAGGCTGCGGGCATACACTCAGCATAGTTTAAAATAGAATAAGTTGTATTAACATTAAGCCTTTTTATTCCTGCTAAAGCTAATATTGTAGCAAATACTTCTTTGTTTTTAACTTTTTTCAATCTAGTATTTATATTACCTCTAATTGGAAATATTTTTATATCAGGTCTTATTCTCTTGATTTGTGCATGCCTTCTTGGGCTGGAAGTGCCAATAGTTGAGTTTAGAGGTAATGAATTTATATTTTTTGCATTATTATTTGAAATAAGAACATCTTCTGCCTCTCCTCTAGGCAGAATGCAAGTTAAATTAAATTTATCTGGAATTATAGTAGGTACGTCCTTTAAGGAATGAACGGCTATATCAATATTTTCATTAATTAACTCTTTATCAATTTCCTTTGTAAAAAGCCCTTTTCCGCCAATAGACGATAGCGGTTTATTAGTAATTTTATCCCCTGTTGTTTTAATTTTAATTATTTTTACATTATTTAATAATTTTTTGACCTCATAAGCTTGCCATAGTGCAAGGGGGCTTCCTCTCGTTCCAACTTTTAATATATTATTATCTGACATGAATTAATTTTATAACATTTTATACTATTTAAAAACATATATAATAATATATAATAATAATATGATTGTATTAGGTATAGAAACTAGTTGTGATGAAACAGCTTCTGCTATTGTAAGTTCAGAGCGTGAAATATTATCTGAGTCTATATATTCACAAATAAAGACCCATGAAGAGTATTTAGGTGTTGTTCCAGAACTTGCAGCTAGAAGCCATATTGATCACTGTGATAAAGTTATTAAGGACACCATAGAGAAGGCAAATATATCTATTAAAGATATAGATGCTATAGCAGCTACAGCTGGACCAGGTTTGTTGGGTGGTCTGTTAGTAGGTCTTACAACTGCAAAATCTATATCTTTAGCATTAAAGAAACCTTTTGTGGCTATTAACCATTTAGACGGGCATGCTTTAACTCCTAGACTTTCATATGAATTAGATTTTCCGTATTTACTACTTTTAATATCCGGAGGGCATACTATGTTTCTATCAGTAAAGGCTCCAGGAAACTATATAGTTTTAGGCCAATCTATTGATGACGCTATGGGCGAAGCTTTTGATAAAACAGGAAGATTACTGGGTTTAGGTTATCCAGGAGGACCAGAAATAGAGAAATTAGCTGTTAATGGAGACGCCCAAAGGTTTAAATTTCCAAGGCCACTTTATGGACGCAGTAATTGTGATTTTTCTTTCTCTGGTTTAAAGACGGCCGTTAGACAAACTGCAGAAAAGTTACCGTCCTTAAATAAATCAGATAAAGCTGATATTGCGGCATCTTTTCAATTTACTGTTTGTAAAATCATAGAAGAGCGTCTTGTAAAAGCTATAAATGTGTTTTCTAAATATCATCCTAACGCAAAAAATATGGCAATAGCTGGAGGAGTTGCTTCAAACAGTATTATAAGAGAGACGCTAAATAATATAGCAATTGACAATAATTTCAGCTTATATATTCCTCCTCCTAAATTATGCACTGATAATGGAGCCATGATAGCCTGGGCAGGAGTTGAGCATAGATTAATAGGTCGAGAAACTAATTATTCATTTGATGTAAAGGCAAGATGGCCTCTTGGAGATAATTGTTATGAAATTTAAATTTGCTGTAATTGGTGGGGGAGCTTGGGGCACTGCAATAGCTAACTTATTAGCTAGATTAGATAATAGTAGTGTTATAATTTGGGCAAATGAAAAAGAAGTTGTAGATGAAATTAATTCTTTTAATAAGAATTCTTTATTTTTAAAAGGGGTTGATTTAAAAAATAATATTCATGCAACAAATAATTTATCTGAGGCAATTGCACCATTAATATTCTATGTTACACCAGCACAGAACTTTAGAAATATAATTTTGATGCAAAAAGATTATATTGATAGTAAAAGTGAAATTATAATTTGCTCAAAAGGAATAGAAATATCAAGTGGCAAATTGTTAAGTGAAATAATTGATAATATACTACCCAACATAAATTTCTATATACTTTCAGGCCCATCTTTTGCTCATGAAGTGGCTACTAATAAACCTGCTGCATTAGTCCTTTCTTCAAAGATAATACAAAAATCTATTAACTTAATTAAGTATATATCATCTAAAAATTTCAGATTATATCCTAGCGATGATCTAATCGGTGTTCAATTAGGAGGAGCAATTAAGAATGTATATGCTATTAGTTCAGGAATTGTTGCAGGCTTAAACCTTGGAGAAAATGCTCGTGCTGCTTTATTAACAAGAGCCATCTCAGAAATGGTGAGAATAAGTATTGCATTAGGAGGAAATAAAGAGTCTATTTTTGGTTTATCAGGTGTTGGAGATATGCTTTTAACTTGTTCTAGTAGGTTATCAAGAAACTTTTCATTAGGTGTTGCTTTAGGAGAAGGAACAAAAAATCAAGATATGCTTTCAAATAGAAAAACTATAGCTGAAGGATACTATACAACAAAAGCTATTTATGATCTGACAAAAAATTTAGAAATAGATACCCCTATTTTACAGTCAGTTTATGATATATTATACAAAAATGCTAATCCTATTTCTGAGGCAGATATTTTGTTAAGTAGACCTATTAAAAAGAGTGAATTTTATTAATCTCTTAAGAGTTCATTGATAGAAGTTTTTGAACGAGTTTGTTCATCAACTCTTTTAACTATTACTGCACAATAAAGAGATAACTTTCCATTATCATCTTTTGATGAATTAGTTTCCATTGATCCAGGTACTACTACAGAGTAAGCTGGCACCTTTCCATAAAATATTTCTCCTGATTTGCGATCAATAATTTTTGTTGAAGCACCTATATATACTCCCATTGATATTACTGCTCCTTCTTCAACTATAACTCCTTCTGCTATTTCAGACCTTGCACCTATAAAACAATTATCTTCTATAATAACTGGTGTAGCTTGTAAGGGCTCTAATACTCCCCCTAATCCAACACCCCCTGATATATGACAATTTTTACCAACTTGTGCACACGACCCTACCGTCGCCCAGGTATCTATCATTGTTCCTGATCCTACTCTTGCACCTAAATTAACGAATGACGGCATTAATACTGCATCAGGAGAAATATGAGCGCTATATCTTACTATAGAGCCTGGAACACTTCTGAAATTATTATTTTGAAAATCCTTTGCACTCCATTTGGAAAACTTTGAAGGAACTTTATCCCACCAATTACTATTACCTGGTCCTCCTGGGATTAAATCCATCGGCCACAATCTAAAAGATAATAATACTGCTTTTTTAAGCCATTCATTAACGACCCAATTTTTTTCTTTTTTTTCACTTACTCTCGCTTGACCAGAGTCTAAAAGCTGTAAACACTCCTCTATAACTTTTTTTTCTTTTCCTCTAGTTGAAGACGAAATATTTTCTTTATTAAGCCATATATCTTCAACACTTTTTTTAAGACTATCTATTTTAGCATCAATGTTATCATTCATTTTTTTTATCAACTTTCTATTAATAATTTATTATAATAAATAAATTATTTAATTATTTATGTCTAAGTAAATTTGCTCCAGTAATTTAGTAATATCATATGAAATATGGTCAACATAATCATATTGTATTTTTTCTGTTTTTAAAATATGGGTATTACTATCAGGATGATTATAATCTTTTATTAAAACAGTTGAAAAACCTGCTTTTTTAGCATTAATTAAGTTTTTTGGAATATCTTCAAAAAATATTGCTTCCTTTGTAATAATATCAAATTTTTTAGTAAAATACTTTAAAGAAATCATAGATGGTTTTGGAATATACTTGGCATCTTCAATATCAAATATGTTAGTAATAAAATTATTTATGCCTAATCTTTTCATTACATTTATAGCATGGTTTTTTGAACCATTAGTATAAATATAAGAATTACCTGGAAGAGATTTTAATATTTTTTTAAGCTTTGGGTTCACTTTTAAAGAACTTACATCAATATCATGCACATAATCTAAAAATTCTCTTGGAGGGATATCATGGTTTTTCATTAAGCCTGCAAGAGTAGTACCATATTTAAAATAATATTTTTTTTGAATAGAATAAGCTTGCTCTGAATCTACATTGAGCTTACGGATAATAAACTCTTTCATTCTTACATCTATTTTAGAAAAAAGATTACTAGAAGCTGGGTAAAGCGTATTATCTAAGTCAAAAACCCAATGTTTTATTTTTTTTATTGCTAATTTATTATACAATATTTTATTCAATCATTGTGCCAGAACCGCTTGTTGTAAAAATTTCACGAAGTATAGCATGCGGAGATCTTCCATCAATAATTACTGCAGCCTTAACACCAGATGCGACTGTCTCTAAGCAAGTTTCTATTTTTGGAATCATTCCGCCAGTAATTATTTTTTTATTTATCATAGTTTCAGCTTGTGAAGTAGAAATATTTGGTATTAACTTACTGTCTGAGTCTAAAACACCCTCTACATCTGTTAGTAGCAGTATCCTTTCTGCTTTTAGTGAACTAGCAATTGCACCTGCAGCTGTATCTGCATTTATATTAAAAGTTTCACCATTATTTCCATAACCAACAGGAGCTATTACAGGAATCATTGAACTTTTTGTAGCTATATTTATTATAGTTGGATTTATTTTTTCTGGTTTACCAACAAAGCCTATGTCTAAAAATTTTTCTATATTTGACTCTGGATCTTTAAATTTATCTTTAAGCTTATTAGCTAAAATAATTTTGGCATCTTTCCCCGATAAACCAATAGAAAGACCTCCAGCAGTATGAATTTTATTAACAATATCTTTATTTATTGAACCAGACAAGACCATTTCTACAATTTCAACTGTTTCTTCATTAGTAACTCTTAATCCATTTACAAATGATGATTCTATATTAAGTCTTTTCAACATTGAGCCAATCTGAGGGCCGCCTCCGTGTATGACAACTGGTCTTATTCCTAATTTTTGTAAAACAGTTACGTCTTCTGCAAAGGTATGTGATAGTTTTTTATCCCCCATTGCATGACCACCAAATTTAATAACAATTACCTTTTCTTTGAAAACTTTTAAGTAACTTTCTATATCTTTTTGGTCTGTTTTTAAAAGATTAGAAATTTGTTTTATTATAATCTGTGCATCCATAATCATTCTCTCTCAGTAATGCCATTAATATTTAAAATCAAATTAAGACATTCATGAATTTTATCAATACCTATCTTTTTATTAGCACTTGATTCAATTATTTCTGGATAGGCAGCCGCATAGTTTTCAATTTGTTTTTTAGTTTCATTAATTCTATGTTTTAATGCTGTTGCAGATACCTTATCAATTTTCGTTAAAATACATTGAAAATTTACTGCAATAATATTCAATAAAGTCATTAATTCATGATCAGAATTTTTTACTCCTCTTCTAGCATCAATCAATATAAAAACTCTCATAAGATTAACTCTATTTTTAAAATAATTCTCCATAAGTTTAGTCCACTCTAATATTTTTGACTTAGGAGCTTTAGCATAGCCGTAACCTGGTAAATCAGATAAAAATAATTTATTTTTAATTTTATAAAAATGTATTAACTGTGTTCTACCAGGAGTATTTGAAGTTCTTGCTAAGGAACGCTTAGTGCATATTGAATTTATCAAACTTGATTTTCCAACATTGGATCTTCCAGCAAAACACACTTCAGGTATATCTAGTATTGGAAAATGAGAGATATCTGCTGCTGCAGTAAAATGTTCCGCTTGTTGATAAAAAATTAAATTACTGTTTTCATTCAATATATTTACCTATTATTTTTCTTGCTTTTCATTATCTAATTTTCTCATTATGATCCATTGCTGAGCAATAGATAGCACATTATTACATGTCCAATACAACACTAATCCTGCAGCAAATTGTGCAAATAAAAAGATAAATATTAAAGGAAGCATTGCCATAACTTTTGCTTGAACTGGGTCAGGAGGAGCTGGATTTAATTTTTGTTGTAGAAACATAGTCCCACCCATTAAAAGGGGCCATATCCCTATTATTAAAAAAGAAGGAAGGTCAATTGGAATTAAGCCAAATAAATTGAAAATTGAGTAAGGGTCAGGTACAGATAAATCTTTAATCCATCCATAGAATGGTGCTTGTCTCATTTCCAAAGTTACCGTTAAAACTTTATAAAGTGCAAAAAATACAGGAATTTGAAGAAGTATTGGTAAACAACCAGCTAAAGGATTAGCTTTTTCTTTTTTGTATAAAGCCATAACCTCTTTTTGCATTTGCACTTTATCATTTCCATATCTTTCTCTTATTTCCATCATTTTTGGCTGCAATACTTTCATCTTACTCATGGATTTAAAAGATTTATTGGCTAAAGGAAATAATATAATTCTTATACAAATAGTAAGAGCAATAATGGCTAGACCTACATTTCCTAAATAAGATGAGAAAAAATTTAATAGATAAGCTAATGGTTTAGTTATCACATAAAACCATCCAAAATCTATAGCTTTATCAAACATAGGAATACCATTTTTCTCATGTTTGTCTAATATTGGTAATTCCTTAGCCCCAGTATAAAACCTAGAAGAATAATTCCTTTCAGAATTAGGAGTTACACTAATTTTTGGGCCTAAATAGCTTGTTTGAAACTTTATATTTTCTGATTGATTAAAACTTTGAAAAAAACCTTCAAATTGAAAATTTTGGTCTGGAATTAAAGCTGCTAACCAATATTTATCAGTAATACCGAGCCAACCTGTATTTGATTTTTCAGATATTTTTTTTTCTTCTTCTAAGTCATCATAATCTAATTCCTTTACTCGATCATTTAGGACACCTATAGGACCTTCATGTAAAATAAATAATCCAGAAAGCTTAGGAAAACCAGATCTGTTTAATAAGCCATAAGGGTAAAGACTAATTTCTTCAGAGGTGTTATTAATAATAGTTTGTTCTATACTAAACATATATTGTTCATCTATATTAATAGTTCTTTTAAAAATTAATCCATTACCATTATCCCAACTAAGTACTACCGGAGAATTTGTACTTATAGTATTTTTATTACTTGTCCATATAGAATTAGCATCAGGAAGTTTGATATTATTATTAGTACTTACCCAGCCATATTCAGCAAAGTATGAGTCAGATGAACCTTTAGGTGATAAATACTTAACTTTATCTGAATTAGAGGAAAGATCAGTAAGATAATTTTTTAAAATAATATCATCAATTCTAGCTCCTGTAAGAGTTATTGATCCCTCAATGTATTTATTATTAATTTTAATTCTTTCACTTTCACTTATAATTTCATTTCTAGCTTTAGGCATCTCAGCGATAGCCTCTGGTTCTGGAGCAAAAGACTCATCTTTTTCTTGTGTAATATTATTATTTGGTATTTCTTCAGTAGGAAATAATAATTGAAATCCTAATAATACTACTAGGGAAGCCAATATTGCTAAAAGTAAATTTTTTTGATCACCCATTATATGTCCTTAATAAATAATAGTTAGAACTATTTTTTCTTAAAATTTGTTTCTTTAAGTGCATTTAATAAATCTGTTTCTAGTAGACTCATATTTCTATCACAAGTAGAATTTCTTGCTATCAAAACATAGTAGCTATTATTTTTGGCATGTTTTGTTAATATATCTTTTGCTAAAACTCTTAATTTTCTTTTACACTTATTTCTAATTACTGCATTACCAATTTTTTTAGTAGCGGTCACTCCAAATCTAATGATTTGTTTTTCACAATCTTTTTCATTGCTTTTTACTTGAAGTACAAGACCTTTTTGTGGCGATGAAAATCCTTCTTTAGAGAGTTTAATAAAAATCTCTCTTTTTTTTATAGATTTGATACCACAAGACATAACTATAAGTTAAGCAGATAAAACTTTTCTGCCTTTAGCTCTTCTTCTTGCTAAAACTAATCTTCCATTTTTAGTAGCCATTCTTGATCTAAAGCCATGGCGTCTTGCTCTAACAAGTCTACTAGGTTGGAATGTACGTTTCATTTTATTTCTCCATCTATATTAGTCTTATACTAGTTAATCCGAATTATACTGATATATTAAAAAAATTAAAGGTGAAATTAATATCTAAGTATATATGGAAAGGTTTGTATATTATATTTATTAGATTATAGCACTATCTTTTTTAATAAAATGATATATTTGTTTAGAATGAGAAAATATTGGAAAATAATTTTATTAATAATCTTTTTATTTATTATAGCAATACTTAATTATACGGGATTCTTTTCTATAATAAATATTAACTTAATTAATCAAAATCATAACTATATTTTAAACTTTATCGAAAATAATTTTTATCTAGCCTCTCTACTTTTTGTTTTTATATATGTAATAGCAGTTATTTTTTCTATTCCTGGTGCATGGTTAATTACTGTTTCAGGTGGATATTTATTTGGATGGCAAATAGGAGGGTTTTTAGCAGTTATGGGGGCAACAATAGGAGCTTGTATTATTTTTTTAATGGCTAAAAATCTATTAAGAAATTTTTTTAGTAAAAAAATTATTAATAAAAAAAGTATTCTTAAAAAGATAGAAAATGGATTAAAGCATGATGCTTTTTATTATTTATTATTTATGAGACTTATGCCAATATTTCCTTTTGTATTTGTAAATATAGTACCTGCATTATTAGGTATTCGTTTTAATATTTATGCGGTTACTACCTTTATAGGAATAATGCCAGGAACATTTGTATATGCTTTGCTCGGGGAAGGTACCAATGAAATATTTCTTTCTGGTAATATTAGTAGCTTTGAAAGCTATGATTCTTTCAAAATAATAATAGGTTTATCAGGGTTGTCTATATTATCTCTTTTACCAATATTCATTAAATATTTAAAAATTTATAAAAAATAGCAATATGAATAATCTTATTTTTAAATCAAAAAAAAATACTACATCTGAAGAAACGGTTATATTTGTTAAAAACGTGTCTAAAAATTATGGAGATATTGAAGCAGTTAAAAATATAAGTTTTTCAGTAAAGCAATCTCGTACATTGGGATTATTGGGTAGCAATGGAGCAGGAAAAACAACAGTAATCATGATGCTAATGGGGATTCTAAAGAGTTCACTTGGAGAAATAAATATTTTAAATAAAGATATATATAAATTCAGAAATAGTATATCGAAAGAAATTAACTTTGCCTCTCCATTTGTTGAGCTCCCACATAAATTAACAGTACTTCAAAACCTTACAGTATTTGGCCATCTGTATGGAGTAAAAAATTTATCTATAAAAATAGAAAAACTATCGGTAGATTTAGATATAAAAGACCTCTTGAAGAGAAAGGTAGGAAAACTCTCTGCAGGACAGAAAACGAGAGTATCAATTGCTAAATCATTGATTAATGATCCTAAAATACTTTTTCTGGATGAACCTACAGCTTCTTTAGATCCTGATCATGCAGATTGGATTAGATCTTATCTAGAACAATACCAGAATAAAACTAGCTCAACATTCATACTTGCATCTCATAATATGCCAGAAGTAGAAAGGATGTGTGACGATGTAATTATGATGGGAAAAGGAAAAATTATAGATTATGGCACACCAAAAGATTTAATTAAGCGATATAGTAGAAAAGACCTAGAAGGAGTTTTTTTACAATTAGCTAGAAATGATAAGGTCTAATTTTATATGATTTTATTTATTAGAAGAATTTATGCAATGATACTAAGGCATATATATTTATTTATGGTTTCATGGCCGCGAGTTTTAGAATTAATATATTGGCCATTTTTAAATATGGTATTATGGGCCTTTATGAGTAAGTTTCTATCACAAAGTTCCAATGTTTTTTTATTGGCTTCAGGAGTACTAATTGCTTCAGTAATTATGTGGGATACTCTATTTAGAGGACAACTGGGCGTAACCTTATCTTTTATTGAGGAGCTTTGGTCTAGAAATTTAGGCAATATCGCTGTTTCTCCATTAAAGCCAATAGAATTAATTTTTTCGCTTATAGTAGCCAGCTTTCTAAGAACAATGATAGGGGTGGGTGGAGCAGGAATAGCAGCCTATTTTTTATTTGATTTTCAAATACCGTCTTATGGACTTGGGTTTATACTATTTTTTATTAATTTGCTAGTTATGGGCTGGGCTTTAGGTCTAGCTATTTGTGCATTATTAATACGTTTTGGCTTATCAGCCGAAACTTTTGCGTGGGCAGCATTATTTTTTATTCAGCCATTATGTGGAGTTTTCTACCCTATAAGTATTTTACCGGAATGGTTACAACCAATTTCATTGTTAATACCAGCAACTTATATATTTGAGGGTATGCGTTTAACATTTTTTGATGGAATTTTTAATATTAATTTATTATTTAAAGCTTGTTTTATAAATTTATTATATATATTCATTGGTATAAATTTATTATTATATTCATATTCTTACGCTAAGAAAAAAGGTTTATTACTAGGAAATGGAGAGTAAAAATATTGTCTGAAATTAGGTTTTGGTGGGTAAGGCATGCTCCTGTTATAGGTAATAATGGATGTTGTTACGGTAATAATGATGTTGATTGTGATGTAAGTGATATAGAGTCATATAAAATATTAGCAGATATATTACCAAAGAATTCGTATACTTATTCTTCACATTTAACAAGAACAATAAAGACGATGGAAGCCAGTATAAAAGAGGGTTTTAAATATCAAGACTACAAAATTGAAAAAAATTTTGGGGAGCAGAACCTTGGCGAATGGCAAGGCCTTAAATATGAAAAGCTAGCAGAAACTACAAAAGAGTTAAATGTGTTTCATCCAACTTGGTTATGTGACCCTAAATATTCTCCGCCTGGAGGTGAAAGCTATAACAATCTATTTAATCGAGTAAGCTCAGGTATTCAAGATATTATGGAAAGTAGAAAAGAAGGAGATATAGTCATCTTTTCTCATGGAGGGCCTATTAAAGCAGCTATAGCTCATGCTATTAAAGCTGAACCAGATTATACACTATCCTTTTGGATTGATAATTTAGCAGTAAGTAGGTTTGATTTTTTAGACGGAGTTTGTAGAGTTAGATTTATAAACCTTTTACCAAAAATAATTTACAATTCTAGTAATACTTATGAGAGGTTTATTTAAAAATGAAATCACCTTTTTTGATAGGTATAAAAAGAGGTATAGTTTTATCATTACTGTTAGTAATTTTTTGGTTAGTTTTAGATTTTTTCTATTTTAGTAAGCTAAATAACCAAAATAAAGTAAACCTTGAATCCCAGCAGCCAGCTGCTATAGGAGGTAAATTTATTTTAGCTGGTGAAGGCGGAAAACTATATAGTAATGATAGCTTCCAAGGAAAACCATTATTAATATTTTTTGGTTTTGCGTCTTGTCCTGATATTTGCCCTTATGGTTTGACAATGATTAGTAGTGTTTTAGATGAAATGGGAGAAGAAAGTCAAAAAGTTAATGCAGTTTTTGTTAGTTTAGATCCAGAAAGAGATGATTATAAAAAGGTTACAGAATTTGCAAATATTTTTCATGAAGAGATAATTGGGCTATCTGGAAGTCAAGAGCAAGTAGATAAAATAGCTCTTGCTTGGAGAGTATATAAGAAAAAAGTTTTACTAGAAGGCTCTGATTTAGGATATACAATTGATCATTCATCTTTTATATATTTAATGGATAAAAATGGAAAATATTATACTCATTTTCCTCATAATGTAGATGCAGAAGAAATATTAATAGAGTTAGATAAATTAATATAATTCAATCTTTAAATGAGGGGTCTATTTTTTCCATTAATCTCATCATAGCATTAAAAGCTAATTCCCCTTTATCAGAATTTTCAATTTCATCCGCATGTGCCTTTGCAATATTATCTGAAACTTCTATTAAACCTTCATTTGTAGATCTTGCTAAAGTTTGAATAAGACATGCCCTTTCAAGAGAATGTAATCTAATAAAAGCATGAGGAATTGTTGAGCCTACGGATAATAAACCATGATTTCTTAATATCATAACACTCTTATTACTAAGGTTATCAGATAATCTCTTACATTCTTCTGCTCTAACAGTTACACCTTCAAAATCATGATAAGCGATTTGATTAATTAATGATGTGCTATCAAAGTCTATATTTTTAATTGGGTTTTTTAAAGCGGCAGCGGCCATACCTGCTGGTGTATGAGTGTGCATAACACAATGGGCATCTTCACGAGCGGAGTGAATTGCGGAATGAATTATAAAGCCAGCTGGGTTTACAGGATATTCACTGTCCTCAACAATCTTTCCTTCTAAATCAATTTTTACGAGATTAGAAGCAGTAACTTCATCATATCTTAACCCAAAAGGGTTGATTAAAAAATGTTTTTCAGGTCCAGGAACTCTGACAGTAATATGCCCATATATTAAATAGTCCCATTTAAGGTAATTAAATATTCTATATGCTGCGGCTAACTGAACTCTAAGTTCTCTTTCACTGAAATTTTTATTTTTGGGTTTAAAATTATTCAGTTTAGTAACTTTATTATATTTTTCCATTTTACACTTTTCCCAATTACGAATATGATCAAACGCTAGCATATATAAAGACATTTATAAATAAAGAATGAAAGGTAAACCAATGGATAATAACCCATTATTTAATTTAAAAGGAAAAACAGCTGTTATCACTGGATCAAGCCGAGGTATAGGAAAGGCAATTGCTATTAGAATGGCTCAGTATGGAGCTAAAGTAATGGTTTCAAGTAGAAAAATTGATTCATGTAATAAAGTAGTAGAAGAAATTAAATCTTTAGGAGGAGAAGCTTATGCTGAAGAATGTAATATTTCTAGTAAAGAAGCTTTACAGAACCTATGCGATGTTTCTTATGAAAAATTTGGTAAAATAGATATTTTAGTTTTGAATGCAGCTTCTAATCCATATTATGGTCCTTTAGCTAAAATTACAGATGAAGCATTTGATAAAGTTATGAATAATAATGTTAAGTCTAATCTTTGGCTTTCAAATATGATTATTCCTAGAATGGCCGACGCCGGTGGTGGGAAAGTAATTGTTATTTCTTCTATAGCGGGTATAACTGGTAGCGATGTTTTAGGAGCTTATTCAATATCTAAAACAGCAGATTTAGGTTTAGTAAGATCGCTTGCTGTTGAATGGGGTCCAAAAAATGTAAATGTAAATGCATTATTACCAGGAATAATTAAAACTGATTTTGCAAGAGCGTTATGGGAAAACCCTGAAATTTTAGGAAATGTTGAAAAAAATGCACCCTTAAGACGTATAGGAAATACGGATGAGGTTGCAGGAGCGGCTATTTTATTAGCTTCAGATTCTGGAAGTTTTATAACAGGACAAACAATAGTTATGGACGGAGGTGTTACTATATCAGGTACAGCCTAATTGTATAATATTAAAGGCCTCATAAATATTTGAGGCCTTTATAAATAATAATTAACTAGCAGGATTTACTTCAAATAGTCCTGCAGCTCCTTGTCCACCACCTATACACATAGTTACGACAACAAACTTAGCTTTTCGTCTTCTACCTTCAATTAGCGCGTGACCGACTAATCTTGAGCCTGACATTCCATAGGGATGTCCAACTGCAATTGCTCCTCCATTTACATTTAAGTTTTCATTAGGAATGCCTAATTTATCTCTACAATATAAAACTTGAACAGCAAAAGCTTCATTTAATTCCCATAAATCAATATCATCCATTTTAAGATTATTGCGCTCTAAAAGTCTAGGAACAGCAAAAGCTGGTCCTATTCCCATTTCATCAGGTTCTAAACCACTTACTGCTAAACCTCTAAATGTTCCTAAAGGCTCAATATTTCTTTGTTCAGCTAGTTTTGAGTCCATTACTACGCAT
>CETH01039119.1_pt1 | contig 27258 bp, 27 predicted proteins | sample 361461 | NCBI WGS metagenome assembly CETH01 (sample SAMEA2622695, study PRJEB7988) | marine metagenome | isolation source: saline water (ENVO:00002010), including
GATCATATTTTCATCCCGTTCTATCGCTCTTTATCGAACTAAATAGCATTTTTGAATTAGGTGGGCGAGTTCTAGGGAAACACCTAAGTAACAATCCATGTTGTCTTTTAGATGGCGGCACACGAGTATCGACCTCGCAGGGAATCCAAGCCTCATTCCTCATCCTGTACCCCCGGTCTCGTCAGACTTTTCTAGCTCCTGTTGCATGACTAGCCATGCTTCCTCGGCCTCGGCAAGCTTTTGCAAAATCCATCCTAGATCCTTCTGAAGGCTTACGAGCGTCTCTGAGGCCCCTCCGTACAATTCTGGGTCAGCCATCTTCCCCTCAATTTCATTCTTCTCCGCCTCAAGTTTCTCCATATTCTTCTCAATACGAGCAACCTGTTTTCGGAGAGGCGCGAGCACCTGTCGCTGCTCCGCCGCCGCGCGGCGCTGCCCTCGCCTGTCGACGGGAGGTAGATCAGTCTTCGGGGCGGCCAAAGACTTATCCTTGCCTCGCTCCTTCTTCTTACGACCCAAAAGAAATTCCTTATATTCTTCCAAATCGCCGTCATAAGTCTTCACGCCGCCATCGCCGACCAACCAGAATCGATCGGCGGTCAGTTGCAACACATGCGGATCGTGGCTGACGATAACCACAGCACCGGTGAAACCATTGATCGCTTGGATTAACGCCTGGCGAGAATCTACATCGAGATGGTTGGTCGGTTCATCAAGCAACAGAATATGCGGAGCGTCGCAGGTCATAAGCGCAAAGAGCAACCGTGCTTTCTCACCACCCGATAGGCTAGCAACTTGGGTATCGGCCTTCTCCTGGCTAAACCCGAAGCGGCCAAGCTGGCTTCGCAGCTGCTCATCCCGGTCTTTCGGTCGTTTTCGGGCCAGTTCAATCACTGGCGTCGCCTCCATATCCAGCTCGTCTGTCTGGTGCTGGGCAAAATACCCAACCCGCAACTTGGGCGCGGCAGTTACCGTGCCGGACATCGCCTGCAGCCGACCGGCTAGTAAGCGGATCAGCGTCGACTTGCCGTTACCATTTGCGCCGATTAGCGCGATCCGGTCATCCTCATCGAGCCGAAGGGAGAGATTATTTAGGACTACTTTGTCTTCGTATCCAACCATAGCGTTAAGCACGCTGAACAGTGGTGGTGATAGCGGCGGTTCGGGATCAGGAAAATTAAACGTCACCCGCGGTCCGTCGGAAAACTCTGGAATCGGCTCCATCCGTTCCAGCATCTTGATCCTCGACTGCGCCTGTTTTGCCTTAGTCGCCTTGTATCGAAAACGGTCGACAAATTTTTGTATATGAGCGCGCTGCGCTTCCTGCTTGCTGCGTGCTCTCTCATTCTGTTCCAACCGCATCCGCCGCGTCGCTTCAAACCTATCGTAACCACCCTGGTACATCGTGAGCTTCGAGTTTTCGAGATGTATGACCTCCTGTACGACCCGGTTGAGTAAACCCCGGTCATGGCTGACAATGACGATGGTGCCTTCGTATCGGCGGAGATATTCCTCCAGCCACAGCGTCGCCTCGAGGTCGAGATGGTTCGTCGGCTCGTCAAGCAGCAACAGATCTGGCCCAACAAAAAGCAGCGATGCCAACATCACGCGCATACGCCAGCCACCCGAAAATTCATATAAAGGCCGTTTCTGTTCTGTATCGTCAAAACCCAACCCCGCGAGGATCCTCGCTGCCCGCGACCGAGCACTATGGGCGTCTTTTTCGGCAAGCCGTTCGTGAATGCTGGCGATACGATCCGGATTGGATGCAGTCTCTGCTTCCTCGTTTAGTTCCTGTAGTTCTGTATCGGCCGCCAACACTGCATCGACCAGAGTGCCAGCGCCGTCTGGTGCTTCCTGTCGGGTAACGCCGATCCGCCATAGCGGAGGGACTGAAACCGACCCGCCATCGGCCTCTAATTCGCTCATAATCAATTTTAATAGCGTCGTCTTCCCAGTCCCGTTGCGCCCCACCAACCCGACGCAGTGCCCAGCTGGAACCGAAGCCGATGCCCCGTCAAGCAAAACTCGCGGCCCAATACGGTAGGTGAGATTTTCGATCTGTAACATGGCGCGCGGTGTGCCACGGTCCGCACACAATTACAACGGCCTGCGTAATAGCGTAGTAATATACCGCACGTTAAACATCCGCACCGATAACCAATCTACGATGGCCTAACCCTTTGAGGTAAATAGCCTAGGCCGACACGCGGAACGCGGCCATAAAGGTTCGGAGCAAACGAAATACTTCTAGGCTGTCTTCGCCTCGGACAACTTTAGCGATTCAATCATCTGGTCGCGCATAATGAATTTCTGTATTTTACCGGTCACCGTCATTGGGAATTCGTCGACAAAGCGAATGTAACGCGGTACTTTCTGGTGAGCTATCTGGCCGTCGCAGAATGACATAATATCCAACTCTTCCGCCTCTTCGCCCTCCGCCAATTTGATCCAAGCGCACAGTACTTCGCCGTATCTGTCGTCCGGGACACCGAACACCTGAACGTCGGATATTTTTGGGTGACGAAAAAGGAATTCCTCGATCTCACGCGGATAGAGGTTCTCCCCGCCCCGGATAACCATGTCCTTGATTCGCCCAACAATATTGAAATAGCCACCCTCATCCATCGTGGCGAGGTCACCGGTGTGCATCCAGCCTGCTGTATCGATGGCGTCTGCAGTGCGTTCGTCATCATCCCAGTAGCCACGCATGACTGAATAGCCGCGGGTACATAGTTCTCCGGTTACGCCCGGCGGGACGATACGCCCGTCGTCATCTATAACCTTAATCTCCAGGTGGGGCTGAATACGACCGATAGTTGACACCCGGCGTTCGATCGGATCATCAACCGACGTCTGGGTCGAGACCGGGCTAGTCTCGGTCATACCGTAAGCGATTGTTACGTCTTCCATGTGCATCTTTTCAATGACCTGTTTCATAACCTCTACCGGGCAGGGAGACCCCGCCATTATGCCGGTGCGGAGACTCGATAAATCGAAACGATCAAAGTCCGAATGCTGTATCTGGGCGATAAACATCGTCGGCACCCCATAGAGCGCTGTGCATTTCTCCATCGAGACTGTTTCCAATGTTGCCATTGGGTCAAAACCCTCGCCTGGGTAGACCATTGCCGCCCCGTGGGTAACGGAGGCTAGATTACCCATAACCATACCGAAACAGTGATACAGCGGCACGGGTATACAGATACGATCGTCTTCGCCTAACGCCTGTGCCCGGCCAACAAAGAAACCGTTGTTGAGAATATTATGGTGGGTCAACGTCGCGCCTTTGGGGGCGCCAGTAGTACCAGACGTAAATTGAATATTGATCGGGTCATCGAACTGTAAGCTCGTCGCCAAATCTTTCACGCGGGTTTGTCCAGCTGCCTTTCCACGTTCAAGAATATCGCCGAAAGCATAGCTACCTCGGATTCCATCTCCATTGACCATGATCAAGTGACGTAGAGTTGGTAATTTAGCGGATTTCAATTCTCCCGGCGCGGCGGCGTCTAATTCCGGAGCCAGCTCGCGGAGCATACCGAGATAGTCGCTGGTCTTGAACGCCACTGACGACACTAACGCTACACACCCGACCCTATTCAAGGCATATTCTAACTCCGCTAACCGGTAAGCAGGATTGATATTGACTAGGATTAACCCCGCCTTGGCGGTCGCGAACTGAGTAATGGTCCATTCTGAATTATTGGGAGACCAGATGCCGATCCGGTCACCTGGTCGTAGGCCCAGATCAATCAGTCCAGATGCGAAATCATCTACCCGTTGTTTCAGGTCAGACCACGACCATCGAATATCCTGTTCACGAACGATCAGCGCATCGCGAGGGCCCCATTTATTAACCGCCGAATCGAATTGTGCCCCGATAGTTGATCCTATTAACGGCACATCAGAGGTGCCGCTCGCATAGCTTTTAGTAGCAACCGTCATGCCAATTCCCTCCGGTTTGCAAGCATGTCTTGGACTCTCCAAGAAAAGCTTGGCAGAATTCTGATAAACAGATCATTTAAAGCTATAGTAACCCCCGCGCGGCGCTCAGTTAATTAGCAGGTAATTGATTTGTCACATTAGTGACTTTGCAACGCAGTAGCCTAGATCCGATTAAATATCGATAGGATTGCCTCTCGTTCACACAGAACGTATCAGTAAACCCCCTCGACGAAATAGTCGCCGCGCCGTTAAAGTTCATCTACAATTAAGGGAGCAGGTGCCATGGCCGCCGACGGAAGAATTGATGTACACCATCACGTCTTGCCCGAATTTTATATTGAGGCACAGAAAAGCGCCGGCATCACCAGCACGGCCTATAGAGGATTTCCCGAGTGGACCCCCCAGCACAGCTTGGACGTGATGGACAATGAGGCGATTTCCACGTCTATCCTGTCCTTTACATCGCCTGGCATATGGTTTGGCGACATCGAGCAGACTAAATCTCTAGCGCAACGCTGCAATGACTATCTAGGAGCGCTGGCACAGCATCACCCGGGGCGGTTCGGCGGATTTGGCTTTCTGCCGCTACCAGACATCGATTCCGCCATCTCGGAATGCGGACGCGCGCTTGACGACCTCGCTCTCGACGGAATCACATTGCTGACTAGTATCGACGATAAATATATAGGCCACCCCGATTTCGAGCCTCTTTACGAAGAACTCAATCGGCGCAAAGCAGTAGTATTCATCCATCCCTGCTATCCGCCGGGAACCGAGGCTAGTGGCTGGGACATTCCGCGCATGCTCATTGACTACCCATTCGAAACGACCCGCGTCGCAGTGAACCTAATTCTAAAGGGCGTCGTTCAGCGCTATCCTCATATCAAATTTATACTTTCCCACTCCGGCGGTACGTTGCCCTTTCTAGCACACAGGATTGCAATCTTTGATAAGGACATGCCGTTTCGTGAAAATTATCCGGAGGGAGCAATGTCATATTTTCGAAAATTCTGGTTCGATACAGCCCTTTCGGGAAATGCGATACCTTTAACTGGCCTGATAGGCATTGCAGATAAATCTCGGATCCTGTTTGGAACGGATTATCCCTATATCTCTGCCGAAAAGGTGACGATAGAAAGCAGCGGGTTGGACGCGTGGGACGGGATCAGCGAAGCTGAGAAGGGCGCTATAAATCGGGATAACGCCGCGGCACTTTTCCCAAAATTCGTCAATCTATGAACCCAGAAAGTCTGGAGGCGAGGTAGTCGATCGGGTAAATACCTATCGAAGGCCTCTCGATTGAGCGGGGAAGAAAGATTTCAATACCCACCGAGAAGTGAATGGATCAAAAAATAATCTACCCGTTATCCGAGTCCAAAATATTGCTCGAGGCGACATCATAATCGTAAAATTCCGCGGCTTGGGTGGGTGAACCATCGCTCCCGAAACGACTTCTCCAAGCCATTTTTACATCTCGGGCGAAACGCCCAATCGGCGAGGCTATATGGTTTTCCTTTGCCCGAAAACGTGATCCCAGTTGCGCGCGGATCGCCCGCGGTTTGCGCACACGTTCATAGTCCGATAGCGCTGTATCGAGATCGTCCGGCGTCTTGTAGATGGCCTCAGCGAGCACACATCCATCCTCTATCGCCATGCAGGCACCCTGCCCAAGATATGGCAGCATCGGATGCGCTGCATCGCCAAGCAGCGCCGCCCGACCTTTGATCCAATTTTCCAAGGGTGGACGATCGTAAAGTGCCCATTTGTAGTATCGCTCGCTTGAACCGATGAGTTCCAACAAGTCAGGATTCCAATCGGCATAGGTTTCCATGACTTGCTCACGAGGGCATTCTTCGACCCAGGATTCCCCAGTCCATGCGTCACTCTCGAAATGAGCGACGAAATTGACCAATTCTCCGCGCCGGACGGGATAATGCACGATATGACCGTGAGGTCCCCACCAAATAGTGAATTGCCGGGCAAGCTGCAGATTGCCGAGCTTTGAACTCGGTACTAGCCCACGCCAACAAATACAACCGGTGAAGGTCGGCTCAATCGGCCCGAGAAGGCTATCTCGGACTGTGGAGTGAATGCCATCGCTGCCAACGACGATATCGGCATCGACTTCGGTCCCATCGGAAAAAATCGCCACCGCGCTGCCGTCCCTCATGTCAACGCCGATACAAGTCTTCGCCAAGTTAACGATTTTCTCTGGTACTGCTTGGACCAAGATATCATGAAGATCAGCCCGATGGATGGTCAGAGAGGTTGCACCGTAGCGCGCCTTAATATCTTCTCCGGGTCTCGGTTTCACGATTACGCGACCGCTACGGAAACTTCGGATCGACTGTTCACGCGTTTCTACGCCGATATCAATGACCCGATCTTCGATACCTAGATAGCGCATTGCCTTTAACGCATTGGGGCTAAGCACCACGCCGGCACCGATCTCTCCCAACTCCGTTGCTTTTTCGTAGACCGCTACGTCAATGCCACGCCGGTATAAAGCTAGAGCCGTTGCGAGTCCGCCCAGCCCCCCTCCGATGACAGATATCTTTGGCATGCGGTTCAAGGTAATACGCTCCAGTTATTTTTGTGGACAACACTTTCGAAGGTCGAAATATCGATGATTATTGGAATATTGATTGCCTTGTCGGGTAATTCTTTATGTATTCGCATATTATATTGCGGCAGGCTCTGCAGATAGGCGTAGGCCTACAATATGGATCCCCCTTATTTAATAGATATTCTAATCCTAGCTATGAAGCGCCAGCTCACTGAATTCCACATACTATCGCCATGGTTACCATCATATGCCGAACCCTTTGTTGCGTATTATATATTCGATGATGTAGCAAATTCGTTCCGGCTTCCCCCCCGACTTATGGGAAAATTAGCAACGAGAAACCACAAATCGCGGCGCCGATTAGTCCAATGAAGAGATCTTGATATCCAACTAGTAAGTGTCAACGGTCCAGAAAGAGTGGAATAAAATTGAGACGATCCTATGATGTTTATATAGCTCATTTAATCTACGTCCGCGTCGTATTGCCGGAAACGACGTCTAAACGCCTATGCCCTTCTAGCAACTCTCCACCGGATCATGACCAACACTTTGCCACCACACCGCATTCAAAAACTCTCAGCCGAGAACGCTAGAATTGGTTTCTTTGAAAAGTGGCTATCGATCTGGGTAGCGCTTTGCATTATAGGGGGGTTGATGCTCGGGAATATATCCCCCAGCCTATTCGAATTTCTCGCCAAGCTCGAATACGCATCAGTAAATTTCGTGGTCGCGTTCCTGATCTGGGGAATGGTTTACCCAATGATGGTGAATGTCGATTTCGCATCGATCCGTCATATCGGAGATCGTCCCAAGGGGCTGATTATCACGCTCGTTGCCAACTGGCTGATAAAACCATTCAGCATGGCGTCTCTCGGCGTACTATTTTTTGAGGTAGTCTTTGCCGACCTAATCGCCCCGGAAGATGCCGTCCAGTATATCGGCGGGCTGATCCTACTGGGCGCGGCTCCCTGTACAGCAATGGTATTCGTCTGGTCGCAGCTTACCCGAGGTGACGCGACTTATACGCTGGTACAGGTCTCAGTCAACGATGTGATCATGATCTTCGCGTTTGCACCCATCGTGGCGTTACTGTTGGGGGTAACCGATATCACGGTACCGTGGCGAACTTTGCTGCTATCGGTGGGGCTATATGTAGTCACTCCTCTCTTCGCCGGCTATCTAACTCGCCTCCAGCTGATGCGTCACGCCTCTCGGGGCAAGACCCGAGATCAAGTGGTTGATCGCTTCGTCAGCCGGATCAAACCGTATTCTATTTTCGCTCTACTCTCGACGGTCATACTACTATTCGGTTTTCAAGGTGAGGTAATCATTAACCAGCCGATTGTGATCGGGCTGATTGCCATACCACTTCTTCTCCAATCCTACGGCATCTTTTTCATTGCGTACGCCGCCGCATGGGCATGGCGGGTTCCCTACAACGTGGCCGCACCCTGCGCGCTGATCGGGACCTCAAACTTTTTTGAACTGGCGGTCGCCGTTGCCATCAGTGTTTTCGGCCTAAATTCCGGCGCGGCACTGGCAACAGTCGTCGGCGTACTGGTCGAAGTGCCGGTCATGCTATCACTTGTCGCATTCGCTAACCGTACGGAGAGACATTTCTCTAAGCCCTCATTTACCCGGGCTTAAGCGATCACACGTCCTTTTCGAAATGCTGAACCGCGGGTGGGGTTCCCGGAAGACCCAGTCTTTCCCAGTCTGCTACGACCTTGTTGTAGACTTTTTCATCCAGCATGGTGCGTTTCGAATATTCCTTGATATGCTTGTGATCCTTGCAAGCGTTGATCAAGCATTTCGATCCGTAAGGCCGATTTTCTGGGGGATACTGGCTAGGATCAAGCTGGGTGCTCCAAGTATTTTTCAAAATTTCGACATCATCAACCGGATTGCTGCGGCTCGCCATCGCCCACAGAACCTGATCCATGTCACAGGGATCGATGTCCTCATCCACCACGATGATCCATTTAGTATAATAAGCTCCGCCGGGCACCTGGGCGGCGAGGGCGAGTACCTGCGCTGCATGTCCGGCATAGCGCTGCTCAATACTGACGCAAGTCATACCCCAGCCGCCGGCCGCTGCGGGATGGCAATACACGCCCTTAATTCCGGCAATACCGAGTTTATCGAAATCGTTCCAGACCCGCGCTGAGCGGATTATAGCGAAAAATCCTGACTGCTCGCAGGACGGATAATCCGCCATCAAAGCATTGGTCATTATCGGCTGATTACGATGGTGTAGTGCTGTAATCTCAATCAGCGGAGCCTCTCCCTCTGGCCGGCCGTAGTACCCGGTGAATTCACCGAATGGACCTTCACCTTTCATGGAACCCGGTTTGAGAACACCCTCAATCACCAACTCCGCGTTTGCCGGAATCAGCAAATCGGTCTTCTTTCCCCTCACTACCGACACCGCCTGACCCCGGATACCGCCGATGAATTCGTACTCCGAGATATTTTTCGGAAAACCCTGCGAGCCGACTAGCATGAAAATCGGATCCACCCCCCAGGCTGCAGCGACCTCTATAGATTCGCCCCGCTCCCAAGCGCGCTCAATATGTAACCGCGCATCCTTTCCCGGTGACAGATATAGCCCAGAATGTCGCTTACCTTGCTGCATCATGCGGTAGGTACCGACATTCAGATATCCGGTATCGGGATCGCGAGTGATAACGCAGTCTGCAGTTCCCGGATATCGCCCACCATCGAGCGGCCAATGCATCGGGACAGGTAATTTGTCGAGATCGATATCTTCACCCGTCAAAGTGTTCTGAAATACGGGTGCTTCCTCAGCCGTAATTTCACGCGGCGGGATCCGCTGCATGAGTTTAGATTTTACCTTCTGGATCAGTTCAATAGCTAACGTCTCCGGATCTTCCCCCAGCGTTATAGAAATTCTCCTCAGGCTGGGTCCCGCAAGGTTCCACAGAAGCCGCGCTCCGATCCCACCATCATCGAATCCTTCCGCCTTTTCGAACATCACCGTGGGGGACGGCTGCTGCTTAGCCAACAGATAACCAATCGCGCTCATTTCCTGATCTCGGTTGACCGGCTCCGATACTTTCACTAGTTCGCCAATATCGTCCACAGCTTCGAGCCACTGCCGCAAGTCCTGGATTGGCTCATTTTGGGACGTGGATGTGGATTTGGTATCGGTCATCGTTGTGTTCCCCGTCATCGGTGGTTTGGGCAGAATAATGGACAAGCGGCAGGCGTTGCGCAATGAACTGGAGTTCTGCCGAGATCTAATTTTTTACTATACGTTTAAACATGACAAAAATTTAGAACCGGTTTATTAGTTTTGTGTCAGAATGATCCGCCCACGCACGGTACGTTCCTGTACCTTCCTCAATCCAGTTGCAAAATCTTCCAGCGGCATTCTCTCCGTTGGTAGGGCGCTGATCTTAGCGGACTCATAGAATTCAAATATCTGCGAGAAACACTTTGCCGTCAGATCTGGACGTCGACGCCGGTAATCGCTGATTTGTAGGCCGCCAATATCAATATTCTTTACCAGTAGGTAGTTGGCTTTAAGCGTTGGAACTTGCCCAGCGGCAAAGCCAATCACCACCATCCTACCGCGCCAGGCGACTGCGCGGACAGCCGCATGGAAGATTTCGTCTCCCAATGGATCGATTACGACGTCGGCGCCACGGCCGTTGGTAACAGCAAATACTTGATCCCGCAGGCTATTTCGCAAATCTCTGGCGGCCAGATCGATAGTATGATCCGCTCCTGCGTCTCGCACAAGTTCGGCCTTCTCTGAATTTGCGATCCCGGCAAGAGCGGTACCACCGAATGCCTTTACTAGCTGAATCGCAGCAAGCCCGACCCCGCCGGAGGCGCCTAGGACCAGCACCGTCTCACCCACCTGAAAACGGCCGCGCTCGATCAATGAAAACCAAGCCGTATCATAAACCAGCGCCATCGAAGCAGCGTCGACGAACGACATCATATCGGGTAAGCGATAACAGTTGTTCCGGTGGATGAGCGCTAGTTCAGCATACCCCCCTTTCTCTGCCATCGCCAGTACACGGTCACCGGGCGCGAAGTCAGTTACGTTTTCGCCGACCTCTTTTACGACTCCCGCCGGTCCCTTGCCGGGCACAAAAGGTACGTCTGGCCTGAACTGGTAGGCGCCACAAATCATAACCAGGTCGACGTAGTTGACTGCCGTCGCGTGGACATCGACGATTACCTCTTCGGGCCCCGGAACGGGAGCCGGAAATTCCGTCATTGTAAGATTTCCTGTAGATCCATACTCGTTTAAGACGACAGCGCGCATACGGTTCCCTTAAGTCAAGGCTTGGGGCACCAGATCTCCTGTTCGGATCCGGCGCTGGATCTCGAGTTTATCGAGTTTGCCATTTGGCATCAGCGGAATATCGGAGACAGGTAGCCAAAATTCCGGCATGTCGTATCGCGACAAACCCTCATCGGCGAGATGGTCGAGTATGTCGGCAATAGTGGCACTATGTCCATCTTCGAACATGACAGCAAGGCAAACTCGTTCTCCGAGTCGGCTGTCGGGCACGGGAATTGCCGCTGCAAGGTAGACCGCCTCATGGCTTAGGGCTAGGCTCTCGATTAAATTGGGATTGATATTATGGCCACCACGTAGGATCAATTCTTTACGTCGGCCAGTGAGAGTCAAATATCCTTCTTCGTCAAGCTTTCCGAGGTCACCGGTCAGAAACCAGCCACCGGCGTTCATCGACAATGCCGTCGCATCCGGGTCATTGAAATACCCGAGCATCAGGGATCCACCCTTACCGGCGATCAGCCCGGGCGTACCAATTGGCACTTCCCGGTCAGGATCGTTCGGATCGAAAACACCGAGCTCATACCCATCACAACAGACGCCGGAGGTAGCGGCTACAATATCTCGCGAGTCACCCATCCGCCCATGCTGATGACCATTGGTTTCAGTCATTCCGTAACCCTTCTGCACCGGGATGCCGAGATCGTAAAGAGCACAAGAAACATGCTCAGGGCAAGCTGCCCCAGAGACGCGGAAACTTTCGAGCCGGTCGTATCTTTCAATACCCCGACTTTCTAAATCGGCCAGGAAATCCATCGCATGGGTAGGTACACCGACCAAGTAAGTTACGTTAGCAGCTTCGAGATGGTCCACCAACGATTCACCGCGCGGCCAGTCATGGAGAAGGAATTCTCCACCGCAGACCAGCGACGTCCACAAAGTTCCGCAGCCAAGATTATGACTCAACGGACTTAGTGAGCAAGTAACTGTGTCGGGACCAAGGGACCATGCCTCCGTGATTCCCCGTGCGGCCACGAGCTGCGAATTGTCACTGTGCATAACTCCCTTTGGCTGCCCCGTCGACCCGGATGTGAAGGCAAGGTACGTCACAAAGTCTGGATTCCCTTTAGGTTCTGAGCCGCCCTCTATATTGGGACGAAGAAGACCAGCGAACGGCACCCCGTCATCTGCGGAGCCCAGTCGGTAGATATGACGGAGCGATTTAAGCTTGCCGATTGCCGTCAGAATCTCATCGCCTTTAGCATCCGCTCCATGACCCGGTTCGTGAAGGTAAGCCGCGCAGGCAGCACGTTCACACATGTTGGCGATTTCGGAAACAGTATGATTCCTATGAGGTGACGGACAACAAACATAACCATCCCGCGATGCAGACAGAAGTGCGACTACGGTTTCCATCCGATTTGGGGACCCGACGAAGACCGTCTCTCCTTGCTTCAATCCACGACTGGCGAGATCAGCGGCGAGGGCGTCGACCCATGAGATTAGTTCAAACCAAGTAAAGTTGCGATAACTACTACGGAGCGCTGTCGCGTTTGGCCGATCAGTTGCATGGGCGGAAACGATCTCATAAATTGTCTGATCGCGCCATACATCAGTCGCATGATACTCCCCCACCACCGCCGCACTCAGCGGAGAGGTTATGGTAGCAGGCATGTTTACATCAGACGCCGTGTGACGCCGCGACCAATGGATCCATTTCCATATCGTCATCCTTTACCGCACCGATAAGATCAGTGACCTTTCCGATGCCGCGTTCATCGCACCAGGCTTCCAAGTCGTCAATGATGGTCGTCAGCGCCGTAGGATTACGAAATCCGGCATAACCAATCCCGACCGCATGCGCTCCGGCCAGCATATATTCGACAACATCCTCTGCCTTGGTCACCCCGCCGACGCCGATGACTGGAATGTTTACCTCTTTCGCCACCTGATAGACCATGCGCAGAACGATGGGTTTAAGTGCCGGTGAGACCATACCGCCGAACTTGTTGCCGAGTGCAGGCCGGAAATTATCTGTTCGAATTTTCAACGACAGGAACGTATTCGCGATGACCAGGGCGTCAGCCCCCGCCGCCTCCGCAGCCAACGCTATTGACGTAAGGTCTCCAGCATTCGGTGACAGCTTGGCCCAGACTGGCTTATCTGTCGCCTCGCGTATTGCGCTCATCACTTCTTTGGTATGCTCTTCTTGTAGAGCGAAGTTTCCGCCTGTCGTGTTCCGGGTTGGGCAGGAAATATTGCATTCAATCACGTCGACATCTGGAACAGACAACTCGCGCGCCAAAGCTGCAAAATCATCGATCGACTCCGACGAAACACTCACGACGAGCGGTGGTTCAAATTTTGAGTATTCCGGTACGACATTCTCAAGGAAATAATCGATACCTTTTCCAGGTAGGCCAATCGACTGGATGATTCCCGCCTCAGTTTCAGCCATACGAGGCGTTGGATTGCCAAGGCGAGGCTCACGGCAGATCGTCTTAGCTACAAGAGCGCCGAGTCTGTTGAGATCTATTACCTCATCATATTCCCAAGAGAATGCACCTGACGCCGGCTGTATCGGATTCTGAAAGGTAAGATCGCCGATTTGTACCGAAAGGTCTACCATCCCACAGCCTCCTGAATATTGAATACCGGACCCTCACGGCACACTCGTTTTAAGGTCCTTTCCCCATTGATTTCAAAGGTACGCATGCAGACGTAACAGGCCCCAACACCGCACACCATAATCTGCTCCATCGCCACCTGGCCAGGAACGCTGTACTTCTTACCAACATTTTGCATGAGCTTCAGGAGACGGCTTGAACCGCAGGTAAAGAAGGCATCCGCCTTTCCGTCACCTACCAATTCTTCTAATATTTCTGAGACGTTGCCAACATCGCTGCTGCCATCTGTATCGACTACCGTAACAGTTCTGGCACCTAGTTCCTGGAACAAATCCTCAGACATCACCAGATCGGCTTTACGTGCACTGAGTATGGCCGTAATACCCACTCCATTTTCGGAAGCTAGCTGGGACAGCGGCGCGAGCGTCGCTAGGCCGACCCCGCGCCCTAGGACGACAATGTTTTTCCAAGTCGGATCCAAATGAAATCCGACTCCGAGCGGACCGGAGACATTGAATGTATCTCCCGCCGTTAACGTCGCCATACCCTTTGTGCCCCGTCCTTCACATTTATATAAAAATTCAAGCTGGCCTGCCGCCTTGTCAACCTTATAGACACTCATCGGACGACGCATCCAAACCTCCGCCCCATCGGGCGTGGGGCAAAGTAGATGAAAAAACTGGCCGGCGTAGGCAGACAGCGCTTTCTCATGGGTTTTGAGTACCATGAGTTTGTACTCGGCGTTTACCCAATCATTGGACACAACGTCGGTAAGGTATTCGCCAACGCGCTTGTCAGGATATGGGTCGGGATCGTCCGGTCGAATTGCTGAATCGGTATATTTCTCGTTTTGAGCAAGATTGTTCATGGTTTCAGCGCTTTTTATCTGACAGACTTCCTGAAGTCATACCCTACGGGTGTAACAAAATAAATACAATTCCTATTTTTATTACATTAAACTATTAATACCAAATAGCATTGTGACGTTAATACGATGACTTTCATAGCCATGCGAAAACTCTGGCCGGTCGGTACCGTGGAACAAGCGAGAGTCAAATATGACCCCTCGGTTCTCACGGTACGGCACATTGATTTTGTTGTCTCCATTTTGGGCTAAAAATCTCTGAATTCGTGATCTGTCAGCGTCGTAATCGACGATCGGCCATTCAGGTGGCGGTAGCGAATTATAGACGACCAATCCACCCGTCTCGGGATTACGGTTTGCGCTATCCGGCGTAATCCAAAAATTAAGACTGATCACAGCATCATCCGCATGAAGGTCTATTGGAGAATCGCCATTCAGCGCCTTAAAGGCCCACGCCTGTGTAAGCGGATATTGCCCAAGAAGTTGCGGCAAAGCAGTCCTAATTTCATCAGCAATCTGTATGACTAGCGGGCAGGCCAGACCATCCTCAAGGTAAGTGGCAACGAACCCACCGATATGCGTAAAGTCATGCCAGATCGTACTTTGCTGAAGAAACCTCCGTAATAGTCTCAAGGCATCATCAGTCAAAAGGTCGTCGATGGTAACGATCCCGTTTGTGTTATTAATCCATGATGCTTCTATGATCTCGGCGTCGAGGCTGGGGCTGACCGCACCGCTCAATATCTCCGGCGCTTCTACTGAATGGATAAGGGTGTTGTAATCCGTCCCTAAAATCTCGAGCTGTTCGTCGGTAAGTTCGACAACCCCATCGTCGAGGCTAGCCGCAACCTGATCGTATAATCGAGCCAGTGTTTCAAAACGCTGTCCGTCGCGGCTACGCAGAGGGAGATTTCGGAACAGATCGGAGTCATGTTTTAACTTTTCAGCCGACGCCGTTCGGAGAGATTTCTCAGCAATACCAGTTCTGCTTTCTCCTCTGCGCAAATCATACGTTCGCGCAAAGTGATCGAGCGATCGTCCTCGGTGACCAACTGCTAACCACTGAAATCCCAGTGCGCGATGGGCTCCTATGTTATCGGGATCGAGATCTATGACGACACGAAACATCTCGACAGCATCGAGTGTCCGACCCAAAGCAAGCAAAACGTTACCCCGGTTGAAATATGCCGGCGTATATCCCGGTTCTTCAACAATCAACGCATCAAGCACTTCCAGTGCTTCGGCTGTGTTTCCTCGCCGGGCGAGTAGTGCCGCGAGATTATTCCGAGCCAAGGTATGCGTGGGAATTTCTTCGAGCACTTCTCGGTAAGCAATTTCCGCCGCCGCATCGTCGCGCGCCTCCTGCGCAGCTATCGCCCGGCCGATCCGGTCTTCAATCAATTCCTGGGCCATCTTAGGCAGGTAGTTTGTCGATCAGGTTACGCATAAATTTTGCCGCATCTCGGCCTTTGCGGGCACGGCGCCACAAATTCTCGACTGTGCGCTCATGCAGTTCAAGTGCCTCCGGCGCCGAAGTAATCATCGCAATACCGCCATATATATTTGGCTGTTCACCTAACCGGAATGGGCTCAGAGTCAGGATCCTACGATCTGCCTGACGAAAAATCTGGAAACTATTATGTGGAAGCGCTCCCGGCACAACTCCAATCTGAATGCCAATCGGTTCCTCTTCCATCAGGCGGATAAGATGATCAGCTTCCGCTCGCGCTCGCAGACGACGCTCCGCAAGTACATCGTCAGGCAGATCAAGGCGACCGACAAGTCCGTTACGAAGAAATCGGTCGATCTCAGCCCCGGAGATCAAATTCAGAATACCGGGCTTGCGCGCTCGCCAATTTTCCTTCCGCTGATGGAGAATCGGTAACAATTCGCGAATTACATCCTGTGCCTTTTCCCGCTCCGCCAGTCCTTCCGGAATGCTTTCCGCCAATACTTCCTCGAGAGTCTCGCTAAAGGCATCCGATGCAAGGAGAAACGAAACCGGACCGGCTAACACGATAATGTGTTCCGATAATTCCTCGATCTGGCGCAACCGTTCAAAGAACGCTAACGCTGAGGAGATATACTCAACCCCCACTCCCATGAGCGTTGGCACCGAGACATCGAGCAAACCCGACAGCTTCTCGAGGGTTTCGATCTTAGCGACGTCGCCTTTTTCGAAACGGTAAAGAGCCGTACGCGAAATATCCAGTCTAGCCGCCACTTCGTCGGCACTAAGGCCAGAGGCAATGCGAAATGCCTTCAGGCGGTTCCCGATATCGTCAAACCGAATGGCCATGAGATCGTTTCCGGCCTCCTACTTTTCGTAACATCCCTGAAGAGGTACAAGGTTTATGGAGGGGGGGTCAACGATCTGTATGTTGAATTGGAAATATACGAAAGGCTTGCAAGATCTCGGTAACGGGAGTTGGGCCTATCTACTGCCCGATGGCGGCTGGGGTTGGAGCAATGCCGGGTTGATCGCCGATAGCGGTGAAACACTCCTAGTTGATACCTTGTTCGACCTGCCGCTAACCGCCGATATGTTGGCAGCCATGCGCAACGCGGTTCCCGACGCTAAAGTGATCGACATGCTGGTGAACACCCATGCCAATGGAGACCACACATACGGAAACCAGCTAGTCGATGGAGCCGATATCATTGCTTCTGCAGATTGTGCTGCTGAAATGGAAATACGGCCGCCTGAAGCCTTCATCAGCCGAGTCCAAGCATGGCGAGATATGGGAGATGCGGGTGCCATCATCTGGGAGTTGATGGGCCGGAAGTTCGATTTCAATGGTATCAAAAACTGCCTGCCAACCCGGACCTTTGACCGCGAATTGACGCTTGAAGTAGGCAACAAAAGAGTCGAACTGACCAATGTCGGCCCTGCCCATACCCGTGGTGACGTGCTGGTACATGTTCCAGAAGATAAGACCGTGTTCACTGGCGATATCATCTTTGTCGGCGGGCATCCCGTAATGTGGGCAGGCCCCGTCGGTAACTGGATTTCTGCTTGTGATCATATTCTGGGTCTCGACGTTGAAACAGTGGTGCCCGGGCATGGACCAATAAGCGGAAAAGACGAAGTCCGAGCGTTACGATCTTATCTGGTTGAGTTGCACAACGAAGCACACAAACGATACGATGCTGGGCTCGACTGGGTGACAGCATCTGAGGAAATCGTTGTTGATTTTTTCAATCACTGGATTGATCGAGAGCGTATCTTTATCAACGTCAACAGCCTTTACCGTGAATTTTCTCACGAAAAAAAACCGCCTTCTACAATGAAAATCTTCGGCGAGATGGCGAAATGGTATTGGTCGGAATATCCTGACCGTCACCCTTACCACAATTGCTCGGGACATTCATAATCATGGCCATCAACATTACCCGCACCGTCAAACAGATGGTTGCTGAAGCAAACGAAGAAGTTGAAGAGATTAGTATTGACGCTGCACGCGGCCTTCTCGGTCACTCAAACGTGCTCTTTATTGATATCCGTGACATCCGAGAAGTCGCTAAGACCGGCCGAGTAGTGGGTGCTCGGCACGTGCCGCGCGGTATGCTGGAAATGTGGATAGATCCCGAAACACCCTATCACAGAGAGTTTTTTGCAGAAGACAAGAAATTCATTTTTTACTGTGCTGGTGCATGGCGATCTGCTTTAGCTGCGAAAACTGCGCAGGATATGGGATTGTCTCCGGTTGCGCATCTTGAAGGCGGTATAGACGCCTGGATTAGGGCCGGTGGCCCTATCGACCCACCAAAAGACATTAAGTAAGGAATTACCAATCATGGACGGTCTTTCTAACCAGCCTTTCACCCCCGATCTTCGCGGATTTATCGAATATCTCGAAAAGGAGCATCCGGATGAAATCCTCCGCGTCACCAAGGAGGTTGATCCTAAATTCGGGGTCACCGGCATTCTTCACCGCATGGAAAAAGAGGGCCACTTCAAGGCTGTCATTTTCGAAAATGTTAAGGGTTCAGACATTCCGTTAGTCGCCAATATGCATGGCAGCTTCAACCGCCTGAAATACGCTATTGGGATGGAAGAAGGTACCGAAAAAGAATTTCTCCGCGCCTATGGTGCCCTTGAAGCCAACCCAATCGAACCGGTCATAATAGACGAGGCTCCTGTGCAAGAGGTTGTGAAAACGGAAGACGAGATCGACGTTGAGGAGCTACCGATCCTTACGTATCACGAGAGGGATTCCGGCAAGTTCATAACCGCCGCGCTGGGTCTCATGCGAGATCCCGATACGGGGATCGACAATATAGGCATTTACCGCCACCAGGTGCACAGCAAGAACGAACTCGGCGTTCAGCTTTCGGAAACCGCGGATGGTAACGTGATATGGAAAAAATATGAAGAACGCGATGAGCCTACGCCGATGGCCCTCGTGATCGGTCATCATCCGGCTTTCTTCCTCGGCTCTCTGAGCTACACCCCGATCGACTCTAACGAACTCCACGTCGCCGGCGGCATTTTGCAACGCCCTGTACCGCTAGTACCGTGTAAAACTATCCCTCTGAACGTACCCGCGGACGCAGAAATTGTCATTGAATGCGTAATCCGCCCAAAAGAACGGCGCGCCGAGGCGCCATTCGGCGAATTCCCCGGCACTTACGGACCTGAGAGAATGAACCCTGTGCTCGATATCAAAGCGATTACCCATCGCAGGAACCCATTATATCAGAATGCGTTCGTCGGACATGCCGATAACCTGCTCTTGTCGGGCGTAATCCGATCGACCGCCATTGAAGAAACGGTAAAAATTGCTTGTGGAACGGTAACCGGCGTCCACATGCCACGGTCCGGGCGATTTCGGTTTAGCTGCTATATCGCCATAGACCGCAAGATCGAAGGCGAAGCAAAGGCGGCAGCGATGGCAGCCTTTGTCACCGATCCGTTCCTTAAATTTGCAATCGTTGTTGATCACGATGTCGACATCACCAGCGATACCGAGGTGATGCACGCTATTGCGACCCGCGTCCGCGCCGATCGCGATATCTTTATGGTACCATATGCCAAGGGCTCGCCGCTCGATCCCTCATCATACGATCCAAAAGCCGGCTCGCACCTTGTAACCAAAATGGGCATCGACGCTACCCGAAAGGACAACTATCCCGACGAAATATACGTTCCGGGTAATGAAGATATCGACCTGTCCGACTTCATCCCAGGATACGAAAAACTTTAAGGAACCTAGCTCTATGGCCGAATGTCATCGCATCGACGTTCATCATCACATACTGCCGCCTAATTACGTCGATATTGTCGGCGATGACCGGATTGGGCCTCTAATCTTAGCTGGTAAGACGCCGGAATGGACACCGCAAATGTCGATCGAGGCCATGGACCGGAACGGGATTCAGACTGCATTGACCTCGATTTCCGCTCCCGGCCTGTGGTTTGGCGACACGCAGGAAACTGTCGATTTGTGTCGACACTGTAACGAATATGCCGCCGATATCAGCCGCGATCATGCCGGCCGTTTTGGCGTGTTCGCCAGCCTGCCGCTTCCGGATGTGGATGCCAGCCTTAAGGAAATCGCCTATGCACTGGATGAATTAAACGCCGATGGTATTGGCCTTCTTACATCATACGGAGACCGATATCCTGGCGATCCGGAGTTCGTGCCTGTATTCAACGAGCTGAACCGGCGCGGAGCGACTGTCTACTTTCACCCCACCAATGCGCCCTGCAACCAGTGCCAACCGGAAATCCCTGCCGCAACACTAGACTTCCCGTTCGATACCACGAGGGCAGTGGTAAGCCTACTGTTCAACGGCACATTTTCGCGGTGCCAGAACATAAACTTCATCTTCAGCCATGCGGGTGGAACCATCCCGTTCCTAGCCGAACGTATTGGCCGCCTGCAGGGCCGCCCGGGATTTAAGGAGCACATACCAAACGGCGTCATTCACGAACTCGAGAGGCTTTACTACGATACCGCTCTGTCAACCAACTGGCTGGCATTCCGCAGCCTTTTCGAACTAGTTGATCCTGATCACGTTCTATTTGGCAGCGACTATCCGTTTGCCCCAGAACAGACCATGGTGAGCTCAGTCAAGCAACTCAAAGAGATGGGGCTGGATCCCGAAGTACTGAGAGGAATAGAACGAGACCACGCACTAAAACTTTTTCCTTATCTCAGCGGCTGAAACGCTGCGATGAATAGCTGAAGGCATGGCTGGGTTGGATATAACCACGTTATCGCCCGCTCTGGGCGCAGAAATTCGCGGTATCGATTTTATGCAGCCATTAGACAATTCGACGCTGGCGGATATCAAGTCTGCCTGGCTTGAGCATCTTGTCCTAGTATTCCGTTGTGGAGAAATTTCAGAGGATTCCCAAATCCAGTTTGCGGGATGTTTCGGTTCCACGGTGGGCGCGCGTTCTAAACTTCGGGCCGATGGGGGTGACCGTCGACTTATGGTCATCAGTAACGTTCGCGAGAACGGTAAACCGATTGGCGCATTGCCGGACGGCGAACTAATGTTTCATTCAGACTCAGTCTTCCTTGAAAGGCCCCTGATGGGCGCAATGCTTTATGCGGAGGAGTTACCGTCGAAGGGCGGCAACACGTTGTTTGCCAGCATGTACTCTGCCTATCAATCACTCAGCGAAGAACTAAAAACTCGGATCGACGGGCTACGCGCGGTCAACGTATTCGACTATGAAACACAGGTTAAGACTGGACCCTACAAACGTTTAACCGCCCGACACGCAACCCACCCGGTGGTGAGGACCCATCCTGAAACTGGGCGGCGAGCCCTATATGTCAACCGTCTCATGACCGAGGAAATTCTCGGACTTCCACCGGTTGAAAGCGACGAGCTTCTGCAAATATTGTTTGCTCACGCGGAGAACCGCCATCACGTATACGAACACATCTGGCGGAAGAACGATCTCGTGTTGTGGGACAACCGCTGCACCCAGCACGCACGAACCAATTTTCCCGCGCATGAAAGACGGCTATTACGTAGGGTCGGGATCGAGGGCGACGTGCCGATTTAGCACCTCATGATTTCAAAAAACGGGCTTAGAATTATCTAGCGGGATAGACAGAGACATGCCGCTACCACCGCAGCACGGACAACTCAGTGCTACCAGAATTTGCTGTTTCTGGGTTTCCGTCATGTCCGAGCTCTCCAAAACCTGTAGGACCTGGGCTCGGATGAGCTCGTGCATCGACATGTCGGTGATTATACCCGTTCCACCGTTATCTGGCATTTGACGCCTACTACTCCGTAGCCTGAGACAGGTTAATAAGCGGCGCAAGGCGAACAATCATTGGCAGTTCCTTGCATACCCGATAGATTTCGATCAGCTCTGGCGGACTCCAGTGGGCATGAATGTCAATGGTCATCGAACGGTACTCTTAAAGGTATCTCATCCAATTCTGCGAGATTTTTGTATATCTGACAACGCATTGATTCCTCACTACACTATGTCAAACATCAATCACATATTGGAATCGGACCAAAATGAAGGCAGTTTATTTTGAAAAACACGGTGGACCAGAAGTATTGAAATACGGCGATCTCCCCGATCCCACGGCGGGCGAAGGGGAAATCGTTGCTGATATTTATGTCGCCAGCGTAAATGGTGCGGACTGGAAAGTTCGCACCGGTTCTTATGCTCAAGTTGCCTATTTTCCCTATATCTGCGGCCGGGACTTTTCCGGTATCGTTACTGATGTGGGACCTGGTGCTGATTTGGAGGTTGGCGATGAGGTATTCGGCGTCTTACCGGTAGGCCAGGAAGGTACCTATTGCGAGAAAGTGGTCACTAATGCATCAGTGCTGGCAAAGAAACCAGCTGGTATAGACCACATGGAAATTGATGCTCTATCTCTAATTGGACTAACTGCAGTTATTTCGATTGAAGAGACGCTCAAATTACAAGCTGGGGAAAAGATCCTGATCCAAGGGGGTGCCGGAGGCGTTGCGGGCTTCGCCATCCAGCTTGCAAAGCATATCGGTGCTCACGTCGTAACTACAGCTAGTACGTACAATCACGAATATGTTCGCAGCCTCGGCGCCGACGAAATCATAGATTATAATTTGGTAGATTTCGTAGAGGCTGTTTCGGATTGCGATGCGGTATTCGAGACGGTTGGCGGAGAAACGGGCATCAAGTCGTTTGATGTACTAAAGCCTGGAGGTCGCGCCGCATTTATCGCCTCCGGCACGCAATCGCCGAAACCGGCGCGTAACGATGTCGAGTCGCTCCGGCCCAACGTCGGACGCGACCGGCACTACATGGAGAGAGTTGCCGACCTCCTCCAACGGGGTGTCGTAAGCGTGCCGGAGATTCAGGTTTTCGATCTAAAAGATGCGTTTGAAGCCCAAAAAATAAGCGAAAGTAGGCACTTGCGTGGTAAGCTAATGTTGAGAGTGAGGTAAATATCCCGTTTTCACGTGATATGCCAACTCTATGTGAAGTATTTTTCCGTGTTTGAAGTCAGAGCGAGACGGAGGATAGGGATAACATATCTGTGCGGGCACCACACGGCACGCCAAACACCCAAGCGTCTTTAAACCATAGGCTTAAAATGCTTGTCTTGAAACAAGGCTCGTTAAGGGTTCCAATACAATATCGGTTGGATATCCTGACCGAGTTTTCATGGAGCTGACGGGGCGCAGTCAAGTGTTGGATCCGAAAGTCTTAATCTATACGCCCATGGGCGATGCCGACACAGAGTACAGTAAGCTAGAGGACGCCGGCTGCGAACTCACTTTCGGGAATGCAGAATGGAGACATGCCTTCGGGGCATCGGAAGTGAATGTATTCCCCATCGCTCACGGCCGCGACGCCATCATTGGAGCCGTGATGCGCGGTTTCACATTCGACCACGATTTTCTGAGCCGACTAACAAATACTCGGATCATCTCCAAATTGACTATCGGCTATGACGATGTCGATATAGACGCAGCTACCGATCTGGGCATTCTAGTGACGCACTCGCCAACCGAAGCTAATTGGGGTGGTGTCGCGGAAGGCACCATGACGATGATGCTAACTCTGCTGAAACGGGTAAGAGAGAAAGACCGCCACGTACGCGACGGTGGCTGGCGAGATGATGCACTTGCCGGGACATTTCTGGGCGCACGACAAGACGGTTATGAAGGAATCACAGTCGGTGTGATAGGACTCGGTAGGATCGGATCGCGACTTTGCGATCTACTCGCCCCTTGGCGGGTGAACCTAATTGCGTACGACCCATATGTTGATGAATCGAAGTTTGCCCTTCACAACGCGAAGGCCGTTAACTTAGAGACGCTCCTCCGCACGTCGGACGTAATCACCATCCACTCTAACTTAACCGCGGAGACAGAACATCTGATTTCCGGATCTCAACTCGACCAAATGAAACCAACCGCAATCCTTCTAAACGCCGCCCGTGGACCGATCATCGACGAAAACGCGCTCTTCTTGGCACTCGACTGCGATAGAATAGCCGGTGCGGGTCTTGATGTGTTTGAGAACGAACCGCTAGATCTTCAATCTCCTTTGCGCGGCCTCGGCGACAAGGTGCTCCTGTCACCCCACATGGTAAGTGCCAACAAAGGCGCCAGCCTAGAACCGGCAGTACCTTGGGCGATTAACGCTGCCCTGACAGCGATGCGCGGGGAGGTCCCCCATCATGTAGTCAATGAGATGGCGATCCCAAATTTCCTCGAACGGTTCGGTGGACAAAGTTTAGTTAAATGAAAATTAATTTATACATATCAAATATCCACTATCATCGATTTCAATGTCAGCGCAAAAATTCTATCGTTGCCCCGGCATTTTGGAGTCTATTGAAAACATAGTGATACTTGGTCGCTTTAGATCAAACTCATTCAATTTCCGATAGCTTACTAATTAAATTCGATCCCGTATTTTTCTCGAGGGCATATTAGGACATTGGGGGAATTACGCCGCAACCTGACAGTCGGCTATGATGATTGGATGCATCATATAAACTGTCCTGTATTCAATTTCAAAAGCCTCGTCGATCGAAATCATATCGGCCTCGGCACGATCCTCAGCTAGATCCTCCGCAACCTCGCGGGCGTGTGCATCACGTTCCGACTCAGTCCAACACCTATAGAGGGACCACTGGTCAGAATACTCATTAACCCATTCGCAGCCCGTCATTTCCGATAAAATGCCGTGTGCCAGATGATCACGAGAATCAGCAAAAAGGGTCGCCCCGCGGATGTAGCCCTGATCGTCCAACGATACTAAAAATGCGGTGCCGCTGAACCTTTCCCGGATCACGCAACCGCGATGGCTTAAATTTATATCTAGCGGAACTGCGCGCTGGCTATTCCAACCATATAGCTGGCTGATAGCAATCTTTCGGGTCGGCAAAAAATCTGTATGCATGATGTATTCCTTTTGCTGATCGTGTCGTCGAGTTCTTCCAGTTATCAAATTATAGAGTTCTTATGCGTCAATTTTCGGGTTATAAGAACTTTAGGAGGGAAAGATTCATGGCCTACGCAAAGATGCGTGACATGCTAGGGATGGCCTTAGAGTTGCAGGTCAGTTCACTGGGTTTAACAATAGAACAATTAATGGAAAGAACCGGTCGCAGCCGTAAAACTGTTGAAAGAATGCTTAAAGGACTCGCGGACATGGGTTTGGAGGTGGAACCCAGCCGACTAGATAGCGACCATCACCTAACCAAGCGTTGGCGGCTAAACAGCGATCTCCCAAGCACATTAATTAGCCTAGAACCGCAGGAACGCAGTGCCCTTGAACGCCACTTGCAGACCCTGACCGACACTACGGCATCGCGCGCATTATCAAAATTACTGACCAGCCAGAAGCCACTTTCGAATCATCTTGCAATCGACGAAGAAGAACTGATTGCACGCACCGCCCACATCGGACGGACAGGGCCCCGCACACAGGCAAACGAGTCTCACATGGTAATATTTGAGCGCGCAATCCAGGGATTTGAGCGTCTCGAAATCCATTATCGAACGCAGGGAAGGCGCAGTCCTAGCTGGCGATCGGTCGATCCTCTAGGTCTCCTATTCGGACGATTTGGCTATCTAGTTGCAGGGCGAGACGGCCGCCCGGCGACCTACCGCCTAGACCTAATCGAAGACGTTTTACCTACCGGCCGGATCTTCAAGGAGTACGCGGACTGGAACATGAAAAGGTGGTCTGCCGATAGTTTCGGCATATATCACGGCGATGTGATTCTGGACATCCAGCTGCGGTTCAAGGGGGAAGCGGCAAAACGGGCCGAGAAAGTACGATTTCATCCCAGCCAAAATATGCAACACTCTCAGGGCGAACTAATCGTTAATTTACGCTGCCAGGGACATAGAGAGCTTATTCATGAGCTATGCCATCCCGACTGGCTGGGCCAAGTAAGAATTGAGAGCCCGGAGAGCCTGCGCGAAGAATTCGACGCCTATCTGAAACTTTTACGTAGCGTCACCTTGGAAGATGTTTAGGCGCCCGCATCGCATAGTGTTATTTACTTGTAAACCTCAATTATCCAACAGAAACCATGGGATGCAGTCTTCCGTTATCCAGCTGGATACGAATTTCGATTGGCAGCGCAGCGACACTGCTGATCGGTATGGGGCTGGGACGGTTTGCGTATACCCCCCGTCGGTACCGGCTCTGGTCGATGGAGGCGGGCCTTGTCGGTGCATTTAATCCATTTGGCCACCTAGTAGGTGCGTTGATCTCAGCTATACCCAGAAAAATAGCGATCTCTGAACAGGCATGATTTTTTCCAATAATTACGTGTCAGAAGACGGTCTCGGGCAAGCAAAGTAGGCACAAATATCTTCCGAAATTCAAAGCAGTACCTCTCTGCCTTACTTCACCCAACTGGTTGAATTTTCTTCATTGGATTCAAATTTTATCTGGGACCGGCGATCAAGGTTTGCCTCCCTGGCCATCTCTGACAGAACAACCTTGGGGCTGGCCTTTTCTGTTATCTTGGGCAGTGAGTATACTGCTTTTTTCTCAAGTGGGCCTCTGACCATTAGATTTATTTCGTCGTAGGCACTTGTTTCTATCTTTGTTACCCCGCTCGATGGTGTATCAAAGGCCGTGGGTGCAATAGAGGGTAGCGAGCTAACCCCAATCCCGTCGATTTCAACTGAAGTAATTGCAATTACGCCGATTGCAGCGACAAATCCTAACGGCATCATGATACTTCTCCTTTGGTGTTCCTCTCTATCCGAGTCCCCCGAAGAAAACACTCGAATGAGGTCAAGGAGTGGCCGGAATGGGGCATTTTTGCGGCTATCCAACAGGATCACGAGCAGATGCAGAATGTGTAGCTGCCGAAAGGTTCCCTCCAGAGATGGGGTCGAATTTGGAGAATATGGCGTACCATAGGGTGGCAGGTCGAGGGACAAGCAGGGCTTATAATATCGAATAGGCTAGCTTATATAGGAAAAGGATGAGCAATGTGGGGATTTATGAAATATTATGATTTTTTTATAGGTTTGTTATCAATTTTCGAGAGAGAATATTCTCTTGGTCGTAAATCCTACTTGATCACGCAAAATGTCCTTTTCCACCAGGCGCCTATTAATTAATGATAGTGGAGAGGTCGCTAAAAGGATTTGGGTCTCGTCGATCCATTATTGATTTCTAACAAACTTATTTCTCTCGTTATTTCTAAAATGGCGTTGGTTAGTTAGAATAACCTTAGAGATCAGAAAAAATTCAATAGAGTGATCACTATGGAATATCTAGGGCCATATTTTAAAGATCTTATAACTCTTCTTCCTAATTGGATGCGTGAAGACTCTGTCGGCCCGGCTTTGGCGGGTATGATTACAATTGCCGGTATACTTGTACTTGTCGTTCTAATTTCAAATTTCATCTACGATCAAATCGTACTTAACAGAGCGATTGCGATCATTGGAGACCGGGACCAGGAGGCCGCATAATGAAAACTGGAGTCGTCGTCGGAAACCCGAAACCAAAATCGCGTAC
>CETH01143193.1_pt1 | contig 27237 bp, 18 predicted proteins | sample 361461 | NCBI WGS metagenome assembly CETH01 (sample SAMEA2622695, study PRJEB7988) | marine metagenome | isolation source: saline water (ENVO:00002010), including
AGAATTCCAGTCATAGATTAGGTCATGCTCTTCCACTGTCTCACCCCTGCCCTCCCATGGTACGCTCGGTGTTTGAAGCCATCGGGGACTACGAACTCACTTTGAACTCGGTCCTACCGATGAAAGCCAAGCAAACTATCGCCCCAAACCCAGTTCCCACTTGTCCAATACTACCCGTAACAAGAACTACGAACATCAGTGCTAGATACAGCATCGAAACAAAGAATGAGTTTGCTGCACTGGCAATTCTCCCCGCCTCATCAGGAATTTCAGAAATGTCGATTCTCCAAACAGTGGATGCGTACCAGATGCTTAGCCCAACTATCGTCCAACTGAGAACATGGTAATCTCGTTCGTTCACTTCAATCTCCCCAAACGACAAAGGTGCGAAAAATGAGAGTACAATCAGCAGAACTGAATACAATTTCATCTCGATAATTGTTCGTTCTGGACCTTTCACATTTGGCAACATTGGGACTCCTACCTCTGCGTATTCTTTGGACTTGTATAGGGCAAGAGCCCAGAAGTGCGGGGGAGTCCATAGGAAAATCAGAATGAACATGAACCAAGGAATCGGACTTCCAAGGTCGAATAGTGATACGATCGACTCCTCCAGAGAATTATTGGAGATGGAGAGGCCTTCCACGCTAGCTGCCCAACCAATCACAGGCGGGGTTGAGCCTGCAATACCTCCGATGACAATGTTCTGAGGGGTACTTCTCTTCAACCACATGCTGTAAATTAGGACATAGAAAAGAATACTGAATGCTGACCAGAAGGCAGCAACCTCATTGGACATGAAATAGAACCATGCAACTCCCACGGCAGATATCGAGATCCCGAAGAATAGAGCCGATTCTGGACTAACCTTCCCCATCGGAATGGCTCTTTTCTCTGTCCTCCTCATCATTGGATCGATATCCCTGTCGTACCACATATTGATTGCGTTAGCACCCCCAGCCGTGAGATAGCCGCCAATCAGAACAACTAGCATCGTTTCAGCAGACCCCTCGGAGAGACTTCCTTCTAGTGACTCATGAACAAACACCGCGCATATTGCAGTAATCTGCAGTAGAATGACAACTCGGGGCTTAGTCAATGAGAAGAAGTCCGACATTGTCGTCGAAATCATGAAATCTCCTCCGTGGCAATTACACAACCAATCCATGCCGTTGCCATTGCAAGGAAAGTCAGTGAAGCCAGCATAAGGTGAACCAATGAGAGCAACTCAAAGAACCCTTCTTCCATGTCCCAGGAGATCACGTAAATCGCCCCAATTGACGCATTAGTAACGAATAGAAAGGTCGAGCCCCATATCCAATTCCTCAGGATTCGGTTGGAACTCTCTCCGGTCTCCTTCCAGATTAGGTAGGAGGCCGAACTCATTGCTATCAGCATCACACCAACCAGCCATCTATGGATCATCTGAGACTGCAATACTATGTCTTTCACTGAATCCACCAGATTACCTTCACAGAGGGGCCATGAATCTGGTATCCCATCCACTCCACATCCTAGATTAGCACCTGGGGTGGTGGAAACGAATGTCCCAGAGAAGATTGAGACGAATGCTCCTATCGATAGCCAAGTTACTCCATTCCTCCATCTGCTTGCAGCACCATGCTCGAACTCTAACCATCCGGGGACTCCGTCCTCCGCCCTTGTAATAATCAACCATAGCCAAAACATGCTGATTGTGAATGCTAAAGCCGAGCTCAGGTGAAGTGCAACACTCCAGTGCAAGTTGTCCATCTCAACTGTCAGCCACCCAATCGCCCCCTGCCAGACGATGAGGATCACGGTCAAAGTTGAAGCGAACCTGATATCCTTGCCGGAGTCTTCATTCCTCCTAAGCAAATACCAGTTAAGAAGAACCAGAGGCCCCAGAACCGCCCCCGCAAGGAATCTGTGGGACCATTCTGTGAAGATTTGGAACGTTGAGTATCTATGGCCAGAACCACGTGAGTCTATCTCCTCCGGATTCTCAGACCACCATTCCTCTTGTTCCTCCTCGGAGATATCGAAACCCAATGTTCCGAAACACAACGGCCAGTCTGGACAAGACTCTCCTGCATCGTAGATTCGAATCAGCCCCCCCAAGCCGATTACTATTATTGTCAGACCCAACAACCACGCGGTCAGACTCTTCGAAACCTTCCAGTTAGCCAAATTCTATCGCTCCCCGTAAGGGACTGCAACGCTTCACTCTTCGTGCGGGTCGATGTCTATTGGAATCTTGTTCTGCTCATACTCCAGTGTCGCAATCTTCATCGGATCCAGCACCACTTTCTCCTTTGCGTCATCCACCCCATAGAGCTGAATCAACTCGCTGCTGTACTTTTCGCGCAACTCGTCCTCGGTCACGAAGAGAGGTGCGCCCATGCTAATCTGAAGCGCTCTGGCACCAATTATTCTGGCCTTTTCGAAGCGTGTGTGTGTACGTAGTGGCTCAACCATCGGGGCGCTCGACCGGAGACCCCCAAATAAGGTCTATGACTCCACTTTGAGATTGATTTGTTCGCTATGGGGCCTCAACCATCATGGCCACAGCGTTCCCTCCGCCCAGACAAACAGTCACAATCCCCCTTTTCCCCCCAGTTCGACTCATTGCATTTACCAGCGTCATCAGGCATCTAGTTCCTGTTGCACCCAGAGGATGCCCGATTGCTATGGCGCCTCCGTGGGGGTTGAAGGAACTGTCAGGTACCCCTAGTGAATTCCTGATGGCACATGACGCAGAGGCGAATGCCTCGTTGTGCTCTAAAATGTCAATCTCATCCATCGATCTTCCCGATTTTTCTAGTAGCTTCTTCACTGTTGGAATCGGCGCGGTCATCACTCTGCTCGCCTCGACTCCCGAAGTGGCATATTCTACGATCCTAGCCAATACTGGAAGCCCAAGCTCCTCTGCAGCTTCCTCCGAAGCAATCAGAACAGCAGATGCCCCATCGGATACTTGACTGGCATTTCCTGCCGTAACCTGGCCCCCTTCCGAGAAAACGGCTCTTAGGTCAGAAAGAGACTCTTCATTCGTCTCCGGGCGAATCCCCTCATCCCTAGTTAGCGAACCAACTGGAAAAACCTCCGCGTCGAACCAACCCTCTTCCCAAGCGTTGTTGGCAAGGTGATGCGAGCGTACAGAGAACTTGTCCGAATCAGATCTACTGATGCCATGCTCCTCTGCAACCGTCTCTCCAGTATTGCCCATCGACTCGCCCGAGAAAGCATCCTTCAAACCGTCTTCCATCAATACTGACTCAAGAGAGGAAAACGAGACGTCTTCGCCTTTCTTGACCTCCCTTGCAATGTATGGGGCATTACTCATTGACTCCATCCCACCGGCAACCACAACTCTGGATACCCCAGCCCTGATTTCAGTAGCAGCGATCATTGCCGCCTTCAGACTTGACCCGCATACTTTGTTGATCGTTGTGCATGGAGTGGTAACCGGCATTCCCGATCCAATCGCAACCTGGCGAGCCGGAGCCTGTCCACATCCTGCTTGGAGTACCTGCCCCATGTACACCTGGTCTACAATACCCATTCCAGGATTGATTCCCGAGCGCTCCAAGAGTTCCTTCACGGCAAGAATACCCAGGTCGACCGCGCTGTAATCCGAAAGAGAGCCTCTGAACTTGCCTACCGGGGTCCGGGCATATGCACATATGACTGGAACAGGCATACCCGCTCCACTGAGGACCTAGCCTTCAATGGCACGATGCTGACCCACCCTAACAATTCACGAATCGACGGTGTATCCGTAAAAATCTGCATTAAGTAAATCGGGCCTATTCTGGGGCTTCACCAGAATCGTCCTAACTTCCCAAAGATCCTTGAAAATCCTATACCTTGCAGTGGCATCCAGGTAGTCCACCCCGCTGGTTCCACCCGTACCAGTCCTCTTCCCGATAATCCTCTCGACCATCCTCGCATGGTCATGCCTCCACTTTGCCATAGACTCCTCGAGTTCTACGAATGCATCGATAAGTTTCCTGGGCCAGGTTAGGAGAGGCAACTCTCGATATGATTCGATGAACAGGAGTCCTGCACGACCACGGCTCACCACTCCATCTGGAATTAGGAATGAGGTCGCAGACTCTTGAGCAGAATCCAATCTCTCCTTCATCCTAGTTGAGGCATCTCCCTCCATCCCAGACATTCTCTCCAGCGCCTCGTCTCCCATCTGGAGGTGTGCCCGTAAGTGCGAGTCGACATAATCCCTAACAGTGGACTCATCCCCTTCGCTCTCGAAAATAGACCCCATTATGGGGGTACGCTCCATCCACCTCATAAGAGAATCATAGAGAGACTCATTCCCTTGTTCTGCCTCAAGCCTTTCCAGGACCTCCTTGTCCTTGCCCCCTTTCTCTGCTAGCTTTCTGAATGTCTTTATCGGATCCATTCCAAACATTCGGTCCTCCGTCTCCAATCCCAGTAGGGACTCGAATTCCCGCATCTGGAAAGACTCGAATCCAGAGGCAGTGCCTAATCCATCCCTGAAAGCTAGGAATCCTTGAGGTGTTAGAGTCTCTAGCACTGTCCACTGACTTGCCATCAAACGGAAAATCTCAGTGGTTCTTGCTAAGTGATCGACAGCACGGGGGATGTCGTCTTCTGGTACTGGAACCTGTGCCAGGATATCCCTAGTCTCAGACAGCTCTCTAATGATCTGCTTGAACCACAACTCAAATGTCTGATGGACGATGATGAAGTGCATTTCATCGGAAGAAACACCCCTCTCATCGCCTTGGAGGTCCAATAATTCGTGGAGTCGCAGGTAGTCTCCATAGGTCCAGTTGCCTGACTCCCCGCTTCCGCTCATAGCCTCGCATGAGGCAGCCCACTTGAAGCGTTGTCCCCGAATTAGAACTACTATAATGCCCCAATGTGTGGCCCATGTTGATGTCTGAGCGAGTGGGTTGGCCCGAAGACCAAGATGCCCCTCGTCCCGAACCCGCAAAATCACTGCTCGTGGAGGAAGGCTTGGAAATAATAGCCCCAATTGAGGGAGATGCGCAAGAGCTGTTCAGCTTAGTGGACGAAAACCGAGCATACCTGAGGAGGTGGCTGCCTTGGTTGGATGACGTCAAATCATTGGATGACGAACTCTCCCTAATCCGAAGCCTCTCAGAGAAAAAGGACGATGATTTCACCTTCTACATAATCCGTCAATTCGGGAATCTAGTGGGCGTGATAAGCCTGAATTGGGTGGATTGGAGTAACAGGAGCTTCGGATTGGGGTATTGGATCTCTCAGTCCTCGGCTGGACAGGGAATAATCACCAAGTCATGCTCAAGGCTGATGAATCACTGCTTCGATGATCTGCAGCTCCATAGGTCAGTGATAGAGGCGGCAGTCGAGAACTATCCAAGCCGAGCAGTTGCAGAGAGGCTGGGAATGAGGATCGAGGGAATCTCAAAGGACAGGGAATGGTTGTATGACCACTTCACGGACTCTTCACTATACGCAATCACTGCACCAGAGTGGAAGTCCAGAAATCATGGCTGAATTAGCCCGTGGTCTTCTACCGAGCATCCACCTGGAGGGAGGCAGGAAAGGACGTCTTCCTGCGCCAAACCTGTCGATTTCGAGATCCTGTTAGCGACACTGTCCTTCTTCTCCATGCCCGGGACTATCCTTGCCCATCTTTCACAGATCTGCGAGATAACCTTGGGAACTCCAGATACTGGGAGGGGGACACCGTTCACTACAGCCAACCCGATCGCAATCTCCAGTGGGGTGTCCCGATGCCAGCTCCTTTCTCCCCTTACCACGAATGACCCCCTTGCTAGCGACTCCCCTGTCTCCGTGGTCTTGGATACCTGACTCGATCTGGCATGGAAAGCAGTGGCTGCGGCACCACCACTTCCCCAAGCCCTCGACCAGCAAACGGAGATCTGAGCCGCTTCTGAGATGACATGGTCCTCCAACTCACGAGCATCCTCCAAACCATCACCAAGCGTCTGGGAAATCTGCAATGATGCCACCCCTTCTGGGACGATCCCTTGCTGAGAGTTACTCGGAATCAACCCGTCTTTGAGTTTCAGAGAGCATGAAGGTGCACCGTGCAGATCAGCATGGAAGTACAAGTCACTGGTGGTTAGGTGCTTCCTGACCAACACGTCGTTCCCCTTGGCATCCTTCCCCCCAATCAGCAGATGACCTCCCGATACTATCGCCCAGCGATACTTCTCGAACCAGAACCTCCTCGCCCTCTTCCTTCCCCTCAGCCTTCCAGCCGCCGCCTCCTTGGCTGCCTTCTTCTCGGCATTCTTCCTGGATCTCTCCGTCTTCTCCAGAGCATCTTGTGCTCCCTTCGCCTTGTTCTTCTGGGTTCGTGCCTCTTCGAAGTACCTCTGCGCGTTTTGATGTACAGTCTTGGAGCTCTCTAGGGTGACCTTTGCTCCTGGCTCGCCATCCTCATCGGGAAGATATGCAACAACGGTATGCTTGGATGGGTTCACGCTGTCTACCCAAACAACCTCACGGGCAATTTCCGCAACATCCTGCCAGCCCTTATCTTCCACGGCAGTACTGAGCTGATTCAGAATCGAGTCCACATGCTCCCAATTTTCCTGAATCGCCTTTCCAAGCTCCTGAGTGATTGCTGCCCTCTGGTTGAATCTCTCAATCGCCTTCTCTTGTTGCGAGGCCCTCCTCGACAGCTTCGAGCTCTCGTCCTCGGCGCGTTCACCGGTCTCGATCAATTTCTCCTCCTCCCTGCGGATGAACGCAGATGCATCATGAGACCCGAAAATGAAATCGTAGGCATGGGAGAGGCTGCCGACTTCAACTCTCATTTTCTCATCCATGGATGGGAGGTTGATTGGGGAGAACTCGATGATACCAGCCGCCGATGCGTCTCTCTCCGACTCGTTGTCTGAACCCATCCAAGATGTCTTGGACTCCTCGTCGGAAAGCCATATGTTCCCTCCCTCTCCTCTATCTAGATCCCTTAGCATTTCCTTCAATGCAGCCTCGAGAGAATCCCTCTGCTCAATGGTAAGAGAATCAGATTGCGCATCCTCGTCTATGCCGGAGATGGAGCATACTGCACTTCCGTACACCCTTCCAAGATTCGCCCTTGAGGCCAGGGTTCTGATCAGAGCATGATCGCTCCCAGTCAGTATCTCATCAAGGGCATCTCTATCCATATTCCTAGGATCAACTGCCTCTGGAGGGGGTGAATATCTCTCTCCCTTCTTCAGCGAACGACTGGCGTACTTGGCATGCGTGAGCGGGCGGATTATCACCCCATCTTCGTCCAGAAGCAATACATTACCATCCCTGAATAACTCTATCACGAGACTTAGACGACCTCTGCCATGCTCGAATTCCACGCGAATCACCCTGTCGAATCCGAATTGCTCGACCCCTACTAGCCTGGAGTTGTTGAGGTACTTCCTCAGAATCATTGCGAACTGCGAGGGTTGTGTCGGCATGGGCCTATCCCTGTTCGATGCATATGCCCTCAGCCCCCTAACGATCACTAGATCTGTAGATGGCTCCCCCTTCCTGTTCAGACGCAGAACTATCTGTTCGTAGTGCGGTTGGTACGCCTTCCTAACTCTGGCTCCGACCATGTCCGACATCTCTCGCACAATTCGTGCGATTTCGAAAGAGGATGACTGGCTCCGCATGGTTCTCGTTATTGTCCGGAACGGCCCCCTTCATCAGGGAATCGATAGCAGAGGCCGGGCACTCAAGGGATCGAAGACTGGAAAGCTCCTATTTCACTCAGGACTAACGGCTCGTGGGCGTACTGGTTAGAAGGGACACTTATCATCTTGCAATTAGGAATTGAGTCTGCTATCTTCTCGACCTTCCCAAAGTCATGCAGGGTGTCCGATGTAGCAGTCATCACTGCACATGGGACATCTATGTTCGATAGGTCTTCAGGAAGTCTGTATCCGAGGTTCCATCTAGCGGAGAAGAGCATTCGCGGGACGTCTTGAGCCAGCAGAGCTCTGCGATAACGAACCTTCTGACCCTCTTCCTTAGTCCTCCTGTTCACTACCCAGGCCACGAAACCAACCATCTTTCGGAAAGCCACCATGGGGAGCGGCGAGTAGATGATCATCCTAGACCAGAGTGGGAATCTGAAGTCCGGGTTCGGAGCAAGGAGGACAGAACTCCTGCCATCCAAATCACCCTTCTCGAACGCATCGATAAGGAGGGTCGAGCCTAGTGACGAAGAGTACCAGTCAATATTCCCCTGATCGACGTCCAAGGCCTCGAGAACGGCTACGATGTCTTTCGAGTGCCTCTCGATGGAAAAGTCATCCTTGGAAATCCTCCTGTTAAATTTCGAACTGGCCTTCTCTCTAGTCTCGATGTAGATGAGATGTCTGCTCTTTACCCATTCAGTAACCAATGGGCGCCATCCCTCGAATAGTGAGCCCCATCCTGGCACCATAACCACGGTTCCGGAATCCGGACCCGCCTCCTCTGCATTCCAGACCAGTACCCTAATCGAGACCCCCGATTCCACTTCGATCCAATGCTCATCAGCAACATTCCCATCTAGAACCGGTGGACCACTCCAAAGACCTTCCACGAGAACGAGATTCTGCCCCTAGATTTCAGGGTTCTCTATCTGGAGACTCACCTTCTCCGGCCGCCGCCTCTACTGCCGCCGCCTCTGCTGCGGCCGCCGCCGCCTCTACTGCCGCCGCCTCTGCTGCGGCCCCCACTTGCAATCTTCCTTCTGAAGTGACGCCTTCCACCTCTTCCACCTCTTCCACCTCTAACTCCGCCAAAGAAGACGAAATTCCCTGATCCCCCTCCCCCGTGGTGGTGGACAACTGTATGCCCCGGTTGGCCCGGAACTGCTGATACTTCGGAGTACTTGGGGGCGTTGCTGAACCTTGCATTTACCAGAGTAACCACTAGGATGAGTAGGAAAATCGGCATGCAGCAGAAGAATATGACTATGCTAGGGTCAATGGGCGCACTCAATTCCGAATTTCCAGGTTCTTCGACGTCGAACCATACCTGAACATATCCTCCGACTGGGAATATCTCTGTCTCCACATCGTATTCACAGTCGAATTCGGCTCCCTGATAGTCATATTCAGTCCACACGTCTTGGTACCTGTCCACCTTGACATATTCAACCTCATTTACTCTATAGGAATAGTCCACGTATGCGTAGCAGTCTATCTCGTCCCAACACTCGTAATCATCGCAAGTCTCCCAGACTTCCCACCCATGTTCGCTCTTCAGGATCGTGCCGTCGGTCGTCGCCCAATCGATCTCTCCGGCCTTGACAATACTCCCCATTCCGAAGAAGAATAGTGTTAGCATGGCTGCTAAACCAATCGAAACCGCTTCTCCAGGTGAAAGCCACCAAAGACCAAGGACACCTCTATCATTCCCCATTCTTACTGGATCTTCGGATACCACTGGAGGCGACATCCCCTTTGCATCGGCCTCCCTCCTTTCTAATTCGGCCATCTTAGCCTCGTGCTCTGCTTGAGCTAACTCCTCCTCCCTTCTGAGTCTCTTAACCTCAGACTCGTTGATCATCTTCTCGACATCTTCCTTCGGGTCTGGGTCCTCTTTGTCCCACCACCTGTCTGAACTACCCTCGGGCATTGTCTTCGCGTTGTCGTCATGTAGTATTAGTTTACCATCATCTTGAGTGAATTCAATCTTTTCTAGGAAACTCATCCCAAGGAGCCCATCTCTTTCCCCCATATTCATTGCAGGAATGACACTACACCAAAGAGGGTCGTGAGCCCCAGGATCTTTGACTTCTATATCCCCAATTCTAATCGATTGGGCGCGAAATTGCCAAGAATCGCCTTTTCCAATAATTCCTCTAGCCTCCCTCTTGAGGCCGCTTCTCCACTCAAGACCAATGGCATCGGCTATCTCGTCGGTGATGGCGATCGACGAAGCCCCTGTGTCGACGAGAAAACTAATCGGCCCGCGGCCATCGATGAAACCATCAACGTAATACTTCCCATGCTTGCCCGGCTCGAGCACAACTTTCCTTCTTAGCATGAGCCGACCATCCCAAATAAACCCGTGAAGGAGATTTGAATCTTGACTAGGAAATTTTCAGACATGGAAGCCTTCACCTGATCTCCTTACTAATCCCGTGCGGACAAGCTCATTCAGGTGTGAAAGGGCCTGGTCCTCCGCTAGAGCAGGATTGGCCCCGGGTGTGTCCGAGTATGCTGAAATTGCAATATCCCGAAGGGTCGAGCATCCCGACCTCACTGCTTCCAGGACCTTGTTGTGCCTAGCCTTCCTATGTTCTATGTACTGGGTAAGGGTTCTCTCCGGGTTTGGAATAAGTGGGCCATGGCCTACGAAGAGAGTATGTGGAGAAAGGTCCCTTAGCTTCTCCAGACCAGAGATGTAGGCCCCCATGTCCCCATCGCTCGATGGCACCAGTATGGTGCCCACCATTGTGCAGTTATCTGCGGCAACGACTCCTGGATCACCAACTAGACAAATCTGCCCGGGGCAGTGGCCGGGAGTCTCCATAACCTCCCAGTCCGATCTCCCAGTTGGCCCGTCTACGGAGACTATGTCGCCCTCGCTGAGCCTCCTTGTCTCCGAAATCTCCGGAAGAGCCGAAAGGGTCTCCTCGCTACCCCAAACTGGGGCTTGGTAAATCTGTGATATTAGGCCCATGTCCCCTAGGTGGTCTTGGTGCCTGTGGGTGAAGATGGTGCACAGGATATCGCTCCCATCGTCCCTGATCTCCTCCACCTTGTCCTTCAGCAGATTGAAACCCTCTTCGTCTCTTATTGCCGGGTCGACTATCGCCCTCTGGCCTCCCCTCTCGCCGAGAACGAAGCAGTTGGTGTGTGTCGAGGGGGGTAGGGTCCTGGTTGGGATAAGCACGCACTCTACCCCCGGACCGTACTCGAATCTGTGCGGTCCAGATGGCGGGTCCTCGGCCATTTCCCCACAGGCGGCAACCAGGTCCCTTCCTTCCATCAATTCTAGCAAGTCCCTGAAGATCGTCAGTATTGGTGGAGGTAGGTGTAACTGGTTCCCCTCCCAAGCCTCGACAATGTCCTCTGGCCTCCACCATTGGAATTCGTCGAACTCGCTCCGCCCGGGCGGGAAGGAGGCTTCCACTCTCGAATCACCCAATGCAACGTGGAAGAACAGATTGTGGAATCTAGTTGGAGACTGTGGCGGGGTGATTCTTTCCGTGATTACCTGACAATCGAATTTCTCGGTGGAAATCGCCCCAGACTCTGCCACCTCTAGCCACCCAGACTTGTCCCTGCAGACGATTTCTCTGACTTCATCACTCACCTCCTTGAAGCCTCCATTGCCATCTGGTGTGATCCCTACCTCTTCCACCATTTCCCTTAGGAGAGTGAAAACGGACAGCCTGTCTCCCATCCTGTTTGCTAGCCACTCTGGGTGGCTTTCCGCTGCCTTACGATCGACTCTACTAACACCTCCTCCGGGGAAGGACCAGAGATCAGGAAATGCAGGAAGCTCTGAGCTCCTGTGCCCAAGTAGGACCTCATGACCATCTCCAGATTTCCTACTGAGCATCACCGAAGCAGATGGAATGTGAGGCCGGGATTCTAATTCCGGTATCTCTGCCCCTTCTGGCAACTCGTCCATGCCCACTCGAAGGCATTCGATGCTTCAACCTCGCTACGATAACGATTGAATACGCATGCTAGCCTTCGGAAAATATGGCTATGAGGTCCCCGGAGACTATAGAGGAGGAACTCGAGATAATCTCCCAGGCTCTGGAGGCTGGAATAGATCCCTTTCCACCAAAGAAAGAACCGACGAGGTGGGCCAAACTTGCACTAGGATGGTTCATGATCATCATGATGGTCAGCTGGGTCTCCCAGCTTCTCTACCAGTACGTCTAGCGAATCTAGATTGGTAGTCCCTCCCGGATTCGAACCAGGGTCATGGCATCCAGAGTGCCATATGATGGACCGCTACACCAAGGGACTGGTGTAACACGGACAAGGCCCGGATATTTCAAGAAAACCGAGCAATCAGAACTTAGTACTCATGACCTGAAACTGGAATTCACCTTCTCCAGACTGTCCTCGCTGGGTCTCAGGAGTTCCTCGGAGAGATCCACTAGGGGCGTTTCGCTCAGACCCAGTGTGTCCGTTGCGGTCGGTACGTCATCGTCGTAGTAGAGAAGTCCTGTCACATGACTTCCAGCCTTCTCAGACTGGTGAATGGCACTCAATGCGGAGACTGCATCTGTGTAATCGTGGTCTGCTGCCAAGGTCTCTAGCCTCAAGGTCGACCCGTCGAACAGATTCACCTCCCTGAACTCTCCTTCTGGGACCTCCACCTCCTCTAGTGGGGAGAAGTGGGGGATGTAGTCCAGGATGTGTAGTACCTCGTCATTCGCCTTCACGTAGTTGTAGGACTTGTAGGACTCGTCGTTGTTGGCGAAGGTCACGCACGGGGAGATGACGTCAATGAAAGCCATCCCTCTGTGGCTCATCGCTGCTCTAATTAGTGCAGTCAACTGCTTCTTGCTTCCTGAGAACGATCGGGCTACGAAACTGCATCCTAGGTTGATTGCCATAGCACAGAGGTCAATCGGCGCTTGTTGGTTCTCGCTCCCTTTCTTCTTCTTCGACCCCTTCTCGACAGTGGCGCTGTACTGCCCCTTGGTGAGTCCGTAGACGCCGTTGTTTTCCACTATGTATACCATATCCAGGTTCCTCCTGATGGCATGGATGAACTGCCCTATGCCTATGCTCGCGGTATCCCCGTCGCCAGACACTGCCAAGAAGCTCAGGTCCTTGTTCACCATGTTCGCCCCGGTGGTTACCGATGGCATCCTCCCGTGCACGGTGTTGAAACCATGGCTCTTCCCGAGGAAGTAAGCCGGGGTCTTGGAGGAGCATCCAATCCCGCTCATCTTCGCTATCTTCTCTGGTTGAATCCCGTTCTCCCAGGCAGCTTGGATTATGTTATTCGAGATCTGGTCGTGTCCGCAACCAGGGCACAAGGACGATTTTCCACCGGTGTATTCTGCTTTTTCCAGCTCTAGTACGTTCAGTTTGACCATCAAGACACCTCCTTCAGAACTTCTAGAATCATATCGGAGTATACCCTTGCCCTTGGTGGCATTCCATCACTGTATGCAACGCTGTGTATCTTCGGTATCAAATCAGCGGGGAACTCCTTGCGAATGATTCCGAATAGCTGCCCATCACGATTAATCTCGAGCACAATCGTCCTCTCGTGCCTTCTAATGAAATCCTCCACCTCTGCATGAAGGGGAAGGGCCCTGACCCTGCATGTGCTCACAGAAAGGCCGCTCTCTTCCAGCATGTCGTCAATCTCGACGATGGTGTTCTCCATGGACCCATAGAAAATAACACCCAGTTCCTTGTTCTCCTCCTCTCTAATCACGGGTTCAGGCAGGTGCTCCCTTGCACCATCGATCTTCCTCTTCAATCTCGCCATCGCATCGTGGTACACCTGGGGGTCTTCCGAGTATATCCCATCCTCGTCATGTCCCGTCCCTCTGTACAGAATTGGGTCTAGTCCACTGCCTGGCAATGTCCTGTATGCTATGCCGTCGCCATCGACATCCCGGTACCTGCCGTAATTTGCAATCGAATCTAACTCCTCCTGACTTCTGATGACCTTTCCTCTGTCCATGGGCTTATCCGGGTAATTGAAGCCAGATGTCACCCATCGGTTCATCCCCAAGTCTAGGTCGTTGAATCCGAAGACCATGGTCTGGAATCTCTCGGCGTAGTCGAAGGCCCTCCAACCGAATTCGAAACATTCGTCAACTGTCCCGGGGATTAGTACGATGTGCTGGGTATCCCCATGGCTCGCCTCGTAGAGCATCGCTAGGTCCCCCTGTTGGGTTCTGGTTGGCAATCCAGTCGAAGGTCCCACTCTGTTAACATCCCAAATTACCCCAGGAACCTCAGAGAAGTAGAACAGACCTATGAATTCGGACATCAGGGAGATTCCCGGGCCACTTGTGCAAGTCATACCTCTGCCTCCGGCCCATCCAGCACCAAGCACCATGCCCGCTGCAGCTAACTCGTCTTCGGCCTGGATGACGGCGCAAGTGCTACCTCCTTCGCCATCACTGCGAAGCTCTGGCAACCATCCAATTATCGACTCCGCAAGGGAGGAAGAAGGAGTAATCGGGTACCAAGATAGCATGCTAATCCCCCCATATATCGATCCAAGAGCAATTGCCTCATTCCCCTCGATCAGGAAAGAGTCGGGATCCTTCTCCCTGCTCTCAACGCAATACTGACACTCGAACTCCCAGTTCTCCTCTGCGAATGACCTACCCTCGGAGATTGCTTGCATGTTCAACTCAACTGCTTTCTCCTTTCCTCTGAACTGGGCTTTGACGGCCTTACCAATTGCATCCTCGTCTATTCCTAGGAGATGGGCGACCGCTCCTACATAGTACATGTTTGCAATCAGCCTCCCGAGCTTGGGGTTGATTTTCCTAGCCATCTTCGTCATCGGCATTCCGAGCAGGACGCAGTCGTCCCTGTCCACCGGGAGTTTGACATCCTCGTTGTAGACCACTATGGTTCCAGGCTCTAGACCCTCGAGGTCCTTCATCCAGGTGTCCTTGTTCATAAGAACCTGGATATTGGTGTAGTCTCCAGGGGCTTGGTACCCATCATCGCTCACTCGGATAATGAACCACGTCGGCAAACCGGAGATGTTGCTCGGGAAGAGGTTCTTCCCGCTTACTGGAATCCCCATCTCGAACATCGAGTGGAGAATAATCAGATTGGATGATTGGGAACCCGTCCCGTTTGCAGTCGCGACATTGATTACGAAATCGTTGACGATTTTTCCCATTGCTTTCTTTGTCCCCAGTGCTTCCAGTAGGTCGCTCGCAGGGCTTCGGCGAAGTCTCAGGGTCTTATGCGTTACCATAGAAAAATCAACAAATTTGCTTCATCATCTCATCCGTTGCAGTTTTCAATGAGGGGGCTTTCGCGAACCCGTGCCAATTCCAGCAGAACTGCAGAAATCTTGGGACGAAGCCACCAAGTTGTTGGGCGACAAGAAGGATCCGGAAGGTGCATTGGAGGCACTCAGATCGGCTTGGGGAAGTGTAGAAAACGAGGCTCAGAGAGCCAAGACACTCTCTCTGGCAGCAGATGCAGGTACAGAGTTGGGTGTCATCGATAAGAGGAACCAGAAGTCACACTGGCAGAAGGCATACAAAAATTACAACAAGTCTCTTTCCATCGATCCGAAGAACAAGGAAACCCGCAGGAATATGAACAAACTCGCTTCGATGATGGACGAGCAGTCAATCTCTCTCGGTCTTGGACTGCAGATGTTCGATCAAGGAAACCCGACTCCTCTGGGGCTTCTGGTAATGGTCCTCTCAATGGCAGTTTTCCTCGTCTCGATAAAACTAGTTTCTGAGTATCTAGGTGATGACAGTAACCCCATAGTTTCCCTCGAGGTACAGTATACCCTCAATGGTCAATCAGTAACTGGGGAGATACAAATTGAGTTGTACCAGGACGAAGCACCAATGCACGTTGAGAGCATGTTGACCCATGCAAGGAATTTCCAGTACGACGGGGGGGAGTTCCATAGGGTGATTGAAGGATTCATGATTCAAGGAGGAGATATCCAGAACATGGGCGGCTCCGGAGGATACGCTGCACATTATTACGGATACTGCAATGGGGCGCAGACTCCAGAGAGCGAGTGCCGGCAGAAGGAGGATTACACAATTCCATTCGAGCACGAGAACGGCCTGAAGCACACAGCTGGCGCGATTGCTGCAGCACACGCCGGAAAAAACACCGACGGCAGCCAATTCTACATCGTCCCATCCGATGGCGTGGCAGACTTCCTCGATTGGGAAGAAGGAAAGGATTGCTGGGGGGATCTGACGCCCAGTGACACCAAAGACGACGGCTCTTGCCACACAGTTTTCGGATATGTTATCTCGGGAATGCAGCACGTTGATGCAATCAGCCAGGTTGATACCGTGGATCCAGGCAATAGAGACGACCGCCCTGTGGATCCCGTCCGTATAATATCAGTAACAGTCGTCTGATTCGAATCCGTTTGCACTAGGTGAACTTCATGTACTCCTCACGAGGAGAAATTACCCGGTGAGATAATGGGGAATGAGAATCCATTTGACGCACAGTCCGAGTTCGAGAGAAACGATGGTTCAGTGGCCCGCTTCATGGATCTACATTCACTAGAGGAAAGCGGCCTATGCAACTTGTCCGAAATTCCATTTTCAATCCGGATCCTTCTTGAATCTGCATTGAGGAAATGCGATGGTTTTCTAGTCAACGAGGATGACGTGAAGAGAATCGCCTCATGGTCCCCAGAGATGAAGCCAGAGGAAATCCCATTCAGCCCGAGTAGGGTAATCCTGCAAGACTTCACCGGAGTCCCTGCAATTGTTGACATAGCTGCACTAAGGGATGCAATGAGGGAACTTGGAGGAGACCCAAGCAAGGTCAATCCCCAGGTTCCCGTGGACTTGGTCATCGATCACTCCGTGCAGGTCGATGTTTCCGGGCTCTTTCCCGACGCCCGCGAGCGAAATCTGGAAATCGAGTACGAGCGTAACTCGGAGAGGTACAAGTTCCTGAAGTGGGGGCAGCTCAGCCTAGACAACTTTCGCGCAGTACCACCTGGGAGGGGCATCGTCCACCAGGTGAACCTAGAGTGGATTGCCAGGGTAGCCAGGGAGGAAGACGGATTATGGATTCCGGACTCGCTCGTAGGAACCGACTCGCACACAACAATGATCAACGGGCTGGGGGTACTTGGATGGGGAGTTGGAGGTATTGAGGCCGAGGCCGTCATGCTGGGCCAACCGATCTACATGCTGCTTCCTGAAGTCGTTGGTTTCGAACTCATTGGCTCCCTAGAGCCGGGGGTAACGGCCACAGACATGACTCTTCGGATAGTCGAGATGCTGAGGGAGCACGGCTGCGTGGGCAAGTTCGTTGAGTTCCACGGCCAGGGGTTGTCCAACCTCAGCCTCCCTGACAGGGCGACAATAGCTAACATGGCCCCAGAGTATGGTGCAACCTGCGGATTCTTCCCTGTCGACCAGACCACTCTCGATTACATGCTCCTATCCGGTAGGGAGCCGAGTCACGTGGAGGACGTAAAGAGATTCATGGAGGCTCAGGGGCTTCTGTATCGAGACTCCACCCCGACCCCGAAGTTCACCTCCAACCTCTCTCTGGATCTGTCAACTGTAGAGCCCTCCCTGTCCGGCCCAAAGAGGCCGCAGGACAGAGTCCCACTTTCGGAGATGAAGTCGCACTGGAGGAAGAGCCTCAATGCCCCAACTGGGCATCAAGGACACGGGGTAGACTCCAGCAGGAACGATGCAATGTCCCCCATCGAAGGCCGAGACTGCGATTTGAAACACGGAGACGTCGTAATCGCGGCAATAACCAGTTGCACGAATACCAGCAATCCAAGCGTGATGATAGCCGCCGGCTTGGTAGCTAGGAACGCTCGTTCGAGGGGCCTTTCAATCAAACCATGGGTCAAACCAAGCCTAGCTCCTGGCAGTAGGGTTGTCACGGAGTATTACGATGCCTCTGGACTCACAGAGGACCTAGACTCTCTCGGATTCAGTGTAGTTGGGTACGGATGCACCACTTGTATAGGCAACTCGGGCCCCCTAGACCCAGAGATCGAGGGAGCGATCGACGACTCGGACCTAGTTGTCGGGAGTGTCCTCTCCGGGAATCGAAATTTCGAAGGAAGGATCCACCAGAAAATCAAGGCAAACTACCTTGCTAGCCCTCCTCTAGTCGTGGCTTACGCACTTGCAGGTACATTGGACGTAGATTTCTCAGAAGACCCCCTCGGCCATGATCCCTCGGGCAATCCGGTGATGCTGTCGGACATCTGGCCGAGTGACGACGAGATTCGCACCACTGTGGAGGCCGCGATCGGGCCCGAGATGTTCGTTAGCAGATACTCAGACGTTCTGAGCGAACCAAGATGGGACGCAATCCCAAGCGAGGCTAGCGAACTTTTCCCATGGGATCCAGAATCCACTTACGTCCGTCTCCCCTCATTCTTCCAGGGGATTCAGCCAGAGCCTTCCCCGATTGAACCGATTGAAGATGCAAGGGTCCTAGTAATGGTTGGGGACTCTGTGACGACTGACCACATCAGCCCCGCAGGAGCATTCCCAAGCTCTGGACCAGCCGGTCAGTATCTGGTCGGCAAGGGCGTCCAGCCGGGGGATTTCAACTCATTTGGAAGCCGTAGGGGGAATCACGAGGTCATGGTGAGGGGTACATTCGCTAACATCAGGATGAGGAACCAGACCGCCCCCGGGACGGAAGGTGGTTTGACCACTCACTTCCCAACCGATGAGGTGGTATCTATCCACGAGGCTAGTGAGAGGTACATCGCAGACTCGACACAACTCGTTGTCCTAGCTGGTTCCCAGTATGGTTCCGGGAGCAGCAGGGATTGGGCAGCCAAGGGAACCCTCCTGCTAGGCGTTAGAGCAGTAATAGCGAAGTCATACGAGAGGATTCACAGATCAAATCTAGTTGGGATGGGCGTCCTGCCTCTTGCTTTCGCCCAAGGTTACGACACCGACTCATTGGGACTAGATGGCACCGAACTCTTCAGTATACCCGCTTCTGGGGACTTGGAGCCCTTCTCGGAGATAGAGGTATCAGCAAGGAAGACTGATGGGACAGAGATTATTTTCCCTGCAATCGTTAGACTGGAGACTCCCGTAGAGGTCGAATACTACAGAAACGGCGGAATTCTTCAGACGGTTCTGAGAAACCTGGCAAAGGATTGAAGTCTGATAGGGAATATATGAGGATGTAGAATGGAAGGGGACGAGCAAGAAACTGAAGAAGAAGGTCTACCAGGGCCACCACCAGACCCCTCCAGTATACCCTCGATAGTGAGGAAGGTAGGGGACCTTAACCTTCAATCCGAGGCCGACGACCACGGAATCTCGAAGAAGACAGATCCGGACATTCGTGCAATAATGGAATTCTTGGACGAAGTCGAGGATCTAGAACCCCTCAGCAACAACCTATCAGGAGACCCAATGGCGGAAGCGTGGTTGCAGATTCTCTTGACCCTGATTGTGAGGGAACACGGGCATTCCTCGCTAGGAGTCAGCACCATCGAGGTACTGGTTGGAGAGCGCATGAATAGAGAGGGAATCGACCTCGAGATTTTCCTAGACAGGCTGTGGATAATGGGGAGGCTAGAGAAGGTCTACGGCGGGGCCGAAGTGAGTTACTCGCCCAACCCCAGTTGGCTTGAGATGAAGTAACCGAGGCGACAATCATCCAATGCAGCAAAAAAACACGTTTCGGTAATGCATAAGAGTGGTCGGAAAGTCCGAACTACCATGATGAACGAAAGTATGACTGGAAACCATGAGCATGGAAAGAGCAGGAGGGCCTTGGGACTCGTGTTCCTGATGCTAACCTCGCTCTTCGTTTCGGCAGTGCCGTACGCTTCTGCTTCCCACACCACTCAATATGCCGTCCAGAGAGATCCACTGTACATTTCCATAGGCGATTTGGACTGCGACGGGGACAATGACATCGCTTCAGGGAGCGGATTCGGGCACTTCATCAGCTTCCTGTACAATGACGGGAACGGAGGATTCGCAGACAGGCAGGACGTGCAGATCTCGAACAACGACTCGTTCAGAGCCGGCTTCCGAGACGTTGCCGATGGGAACAGGGTCGAGATCGCCGACGTCGATGGCGATGATGTCAACGACGTAATCTACTACCAGCAGAACGTCAGGTTCGTCGGTGAGACATTCATCAGGCCCGCCAACCTAACAGTCCTCAAGGGAGACTGCGATGAGAGGGTAAACGAGTGGGAGGAGATGTTCGAAACGATCACGGTCATCAACCCATACCTGGCAGACCTCGACGTCGGTGACATAAATGACGACGGATTCGCTGACGTGGTCTTCTCCTCGACAGATTCCACGTTCGCAAACCAGTTCATCCAGATCTACAAGGGGCCAGACTACAGCATACCCGCAAACCAACATGCTCCGATTTCAGTCCCGCTCACGAGTGGTTTCTACCAATATCTCAAGCTCGGGAATTGGAACGAGGACTTGTTGGAGAACCCGATTACGGGAGAACCGGTCCCAGGAGAGTGCGAGGATCTCGATATTTGGCTACTCAGGACCCCTCCCTACAATGCCGGCGTGGGATACTCTTCAGGAACCTATGACAACATGACAGTTCTGGAGTACGACTGCGTAACAGGCCAGTACCCCAACCCAATGGATCCAACCGGTTCAGGGACCATCCACGAGTTCACTCTCGATGCAGAGCACGACTTCCCACTGTATGGTCTTGACATCGCCGACTCTACTCCGGACGACGATGTAAATGAGATTGACATCATCGCAGCAGTTGACGGAATCACAGGCAACGTCTCCTACGCAACCAAGACATCCTCTGGCTGGGACACTCAGAACTACGTGGATTTCGGAGACTACTTGGGGGCCTCGGTCACCATAGCAGATGTCAACCAAGATGGGGAGCTGGACTTCTTCGTGCCAACTTCCCTGACTCTGCTGGACACCCAGGAGTCAACCGTTCAGAACCAGACATTCCTTCTGCGTCCAAACCTCCGTGCTCTCAACACCGTGCAGATCCTCCTCGCTGACCCAGATAGTAACGGGTATCTGGCCCCCCTATCTTTCGATGTGGGCAGGAGGCCAACAATGGCAATGCCAGGGCAACTACAAGGCTCAGAGAACAGCGCTCTCGAGGTAGTAATCGGACAGGAGGACTATACCTACAGATTCTCGAACAACGCCATGTGGCTGGACACACAGGGATATGCTGGCCAGGGGGATTACCTGTCAGTACTGGTTCTTGACAACTTCGATCTAGGGATTACTAGAGTGGAGATAGAACCGTCGGTCAAAGATCCTGCCACATTCCAAAGCATCGTCGGAGAGGGAAATCGCTGGGTTAACGTGACGGTCAAGAACACCGGCCTAATGCCCATCTCTGGCGGCAGCCTAGACATCGATCTAGAGGTCAGGGAGGTTCTCGGCGGAACTGACACTGTGATCTACTTCAATGACTTCGAGTCGTCATCTGCCAACATCAACACTGGTTCGGCCTCATTCAACAAGTACTCTTACACCGGCGAGTACGAATCCGGGAACTCGTCATGGCACATAGACGAGGATAGGTATTGGATCAGCCAAGACTACGACGAGTACGACGTCGTCCATTTCAACAACAGCGACTACCAGTGCATGCCCAACGGGACTGACAAGTGCTTCGCATCAGACGGCAACCCCGAGGAGAACAACGAGTCTTGGGATGGCCCAGTGGCTTACCCGAATTGGGAAGCAGAGGCAAACCCAACAAGCTACTACTGGGCGGGAGTCTCGCACACCTACGACCTAGATGATGGCAACTCAACGGAGGATTCGGGTTACTACAACCACATGGACGAGGCATTGATTCTCGAGGGAATTGACCTCTCTGGAGCCGATGCCGCATTCTTGGACATGGATGCCATTTGCACAGCAGGATTCTTCGAGCTATTCCTTGCAGAGCCGTATGACGTAATCGAGAGGTGGTTGTACGAAGACTCCTGCAGCATCGAGGTTTGGAGCGATGGAAGTGGATGGGAGACCGTTTGGAGGTATGGCGGTTGGGACAACGAGAGGAAGTACCGCATCGAGGAGAGAGTCTCCAGCGCCCCTGACCCAGAGTACAACGACTACAATTCCAACTTCTTCGGAGACTGGCAGACAACAATGTGGAACAACTACACTGATTCAGGAGGAATCAGGGATTCCTGCGTAGTCTTCTACAACATTTGCTGGGAAGATGGAGGACTAGACCAGAAGGCAGACTCGATCGATCTAACACCCTACGCTGGTCAGACAATAGACATCAGATTCCGTTTCCGAAGCGGACTGGAGGGGACCGTGGGACCTGAGGGGTCCGAGGACTTCTCCGGCCTGGATGGGTTCGCTATCGACAACATCTCGGTCAGGACGAGGGATGTGACCTTCGGCGCCTCCACGGTTGAGAGCCAACAGCTGACTGGCCTCGACCTAGTTGCGGGTGAGTCCTTGCAGGTCCAACTAACTGCTGACTTCGTTGACAACACCACCTACTACATCTCAACTGAGCTGTCCAACTTCGATCTGGGCGGTGGGCAGGGAGACCAGGATGACACCAACGACCAGACTAGGTTCCAGCTAACCGTCAGGAACCTCTACGACCCCGGCCTGTTCGAAGAGCCTTGGTTGGATTTACTGAACGGGGAAAGATACGCATCGGGAGAGATGCCAATCACGGTGGGCGTGCAGAACTGGGGCAACACATTCGTCGACTTCGACGTTGAAGCCAAAGTCAGCAACGCGCTGCCAGAACTGATCGCAGCCGAGGACTTCTCCGGCTTCCAGCCGATTTGGGAGGACGACGGGAACGAGAACGGCAGCAGATTGGACGATTCGACAGGATCAAACGAGATGCTCCCCCAGAACCAAGGCGTCTTCAAGAACCAGGCTTACTGGCTGGGACACCCAGACGATGGTTACGGTGACAGTTGGAACGAGACCCTGACTCTAGAGCCAATCGAGCTAACCGACAGCGGGGCCGACTTCACATTCCTGACCTTCGACTACTTCGCCGAGGGAGACCACATCTCAGATAGGAACGGAAACGTCCAATCCGTCAGGGACTTCTCATACCTAGAGGCTTCTTGGGTCCGGGACGGTGAGGTATACCAGGGAATAATCTACGGAAGCTGGACGGACCTCAACGAGAATGGACTAAGGTACGCATTCAATCCTTACACGGAGACCATCTACAACTACTGCGAGGACTTCGACCAGAACGGACTATACGAGGAAGTGGAGTATGCAGGAGACCACTCGGGAGGAATCGGGGAGGACGGCTTCGTATCCTGGTTCGACTCTGACAACCTAGTAAACACCGCTAGGATCGACTTGACCCATGTCCACCTTCTCAACCAGACCGCAGAGGACTCCTTCGCTTGGACCGATGAATGCACGTCACTAGCAGGCGCGGATGTCACATTTACATGGAGATTCTACTCCAACGATGACGGTGTTAACGGGAATGCCGGATACGCCGGCTTCGCAATTGACAACATCAGGGTGGACGACTACACGTTCACCGATGACGGCGAATACACCCAGACCGTATCTGGAATGGATGCCGGCCAGAGGAGAGTGGTGGAGATGGGCACCCATGACTTCGAGAGCGGTCTTTACAGGATAGACCTGATGACACTTTACAACAACTCGGACAACACCTCGAAGTGGTTCGACAAGCCTGAGATCAGCCAGGCTAACAACGTCTCAACGATCCTTTTCGAGATAGCAAACGCAGACATAACACTCCTGCAGGCAGATGTCTTGGACTGCGTCGCAGACGCCGTCTACTCGTGCGTGTATGCAACGAACCCACAGGGCCAGAAGTCACACGACTTCGCCGTACCCATGCTGAATGGTGTCATCGAGGGAATTTACGAGGTCACAATGAAGATAGTAGACGAGGAAACCGGCCAGACCGTCTTCGAACAGACATCTGACAACGGACCATTCGTTCTAGACCCTCATCAGAGGTCACAGGCCAATTGGACTGCCCCATACGACCTCTGGTTCGACTCCCACACATACAATATCAGCTTCCAGTCCACTCTGACCGAGACGGGCGAGACTTCAGGAAACGAGCGTTACTTCGACATCCAATTCCTGGATAACATCGATGTGGCCATACTTTCCAACCCGACGGATCAGAATAGGCTACAGAGGGTAAAGCAGGACCTATCCGCCATGAACAAGACCTACACCCAGTTCGAGGTGGAGGACTGGAACGTGTACGGAATGGAGGACTGGTTGGAGCACTACTCCAAGGTACTCCTTCCATGGCAGACCGACTACAGCGTAGAGTACGGCGACTATTACGAACTCATGGGGGCCCCAAACCCAGACAATGCTGACATCACCCTGACTGAGACCCTGATTGAATTCATGAGGGAGGGAGGGACCTTGCAGGTCCATCTAGGTCCGTACTACTCTGATTACGATGACATTCAGAACCCCAATGCACCAGATAGGCTGCCATTCGGGATGAATGTCGTGATGAGGGACCACTTCAATAGCACCGTGGATCATCGCATTCTCTCCGAGAACATCAGCCTAATCGACCCGTTCCACCCGCTGATCTCAGGCATCAACCCATCAGCTCTAGCTGGGATCAACGGAGGCACTCACGTAGCGCTCTCCGCACTCGACCTCAATCAGGTGAAAAACGAGAACATCCCACAGGTCTGCAGTGATGGCGCTCCAGGAGGGACCGAAGGAGGCAAGATTAGCGATGGAGGTACTTTCCACACCATAATCAGGGACTCAGAGAATCCAAGCCAGTCCCTACTGTCTACTTGCAACTACCATCAGGGTGGGATGATCATCACCACCATAGATGTCGAGAACCCTGCAGTGTCACAGCCATTCGGCGATCCAAACTTCCCGATGCTCGCTAATCTTCTGGACTTCCACCTGTCTCCCTACCCGGATGGGTTCGAGATAGCAGGAGAAGGATTCGAGCTCACGATCGATGGGGATGCCCAATCGATAGACGTATTGACAGGCGCCTATGAAAGGACGGCCATCAAGAGCTCAGCCGAGCTCGACTTCGGCTTCGAGACCGATGTCGATGGAATCCATGCCGACTGGCTGATCGAGTCAGCCAACGGCGAGGCTGTCACAGGCTGGGACGGCCAAGCGCTTGGAAGCGACAACAACCACGCGCACAGGGCAAACTCAACCGAACCTGTAACCGCTACATTCTGCGTCCCGGATGAGAATGCAGAACTAGGTTGCAAGATAGATGCAGAATGGAGGATCTGGCTGTTCCTGCATGACTCAAATGGAAATACCAGAATCACCAACATCTCTGTGTACACCAATGACATAAACGCTGACAGCACCCCTCCAATAGCGCACATCGAAATCTTGGAGGACTCTGCTTTCATGGAATACGTCGAATTCGTGGGTTACCAGCAGACGCCGACAGGCGATCAGGATGAAGACGGGAACTGGATAATGGTTGATTCCCCCAAGTATCGAGTCAGACTATCCGATACTGGAGATACTACGATCAGCTTCTCATCAGCAAACAGCAGCGATGTTGGGACTGGCATTGGCGAGTTCAGTTGGTCCATCAATGGAGATGGTGACAGCGTGCACGTCTACGAACTTCCTGGTAGCGAGGTCGAGTGGTCTTACACTTTCAGGAACCTGACAGCGGGCCAGAACACGATAATGGTCGAGTTGACCGTCTCCGACAAGAGGGAACAGAGAAACGAGGAACCAACTCGGATCTTCTTCGAAGTAGTTGGGGAGATGTTCGGGGACTCCGCCCCCGAAGTGGAATTCGATAGCATCTCCACTGCGGACGGGGACTCATTCTCCGCACTGGATTCAGACATTGTGAATATCACGGGAACCGTGGTAGACAACGATGCAAGCGCAGAATGCGACGTCAAGGTCGAGGCTTCTCTGGATGACGTCTCTGTGTTCGACAAGAGCGATGGAATCAAGACCGCTCAGAAGGCGCTCGGAAGGTTCGACTGGCAGGACGGGCTATGTGACGGCGACCAGTACTTGCTTTCGCTGAACATATCCCACCTCTACCTCGAGCTCGATGGAAATGCAGGAATCATCCACATCAGAGTCACAGAGGGCTCTTACGTGGTCGATGACCAGATCCAGCTGTACACCGTCCCAAGGTCTGACGAAGAGACCGGTGGAAATGAGGAGGGCAGCGGCGGCACTTCCACGTTCATGTTCGCGGGAATCGGAGCGATACTGCTAATTGCAGTCCTGGCGATTACGATGATGTTCATGAGAAGGGGAGGAGGTTCGGACCAGGAGCAGGACTCAGTGGAGTCGTTCGGCGGCGTAGAGCAGATGGACCCGGTCGAGGCTTACGTTCAGCAACTGGTGGCACAGGGATACGAGGAGCAGATGGCGAGGCAGTACGCCACCCAGTACTATGCCCAATACTACTCGAAGCAGAAGGGCGGCGGTGGCTGATCAGAGTTAGGGGATTTCGAGACTCCACTTCCTTGGAAGTGGCTCGCCCGACTGCTCGATCACGCCCAACCTTTCCTGGAACGACGGAGTCCTGTTCTTAATCACGTGAGAGTATAGTTTGGATTCCCTGATCTCATCAGGGACGCAAACCTTGCCGCTGGAGCACTCAATATCGATGGCCCTGTTCAGGAACGACTCGGGCCTGTTCAGTTTGAGTAGAAGCCTCCTCGAGAGGCGTGCGATTCCGAAGTACATCGCGATGATAAGCAACATCACAATCAGGGTGCTCGGTATCACCATCATTGCTGCAGAGCCAAGCAAGAAAACTATGGGCATGACGAACATTAGGAGGAAGTAAGTCTCTGTGATCGGCTTCTTCTTCCTCATGCGGCTAATTAGTCCCCAAGACTCGTCCTTGCTGTTCTGCGGCTCGAAACCCAGTTCCTCCTCCATCGACCCCTGTTCCTCGTAAATTCCCCTGAGCCTCCTTGCTCTGGCCTCCAGTGACTTGCTGGGCTGGGATTCGATGATTCTGTCCAGGGCATCTAGGTACTCTCCGGCCTCCTCGAAGTAACCGAGCCTGATCAGTATGGAAACCTGTTCGAAATAGGGCAGAACGTCACTGGGAGCGGCTTCCTTCCTCCCTTCCCACCACTCAAGGCCATGTTCCAGCATCCCCAAGTGACCCACCATGATTTCCCCCCCAATCCTCCATGCATGCTCGTTTTGAGGGTCAAGCTCGACCGTCCTCCGGATAGCAGCCATCGTCTTCGAAGACTGGATCATGTCAGGCATCATCTGCTTCCCCCGTGAATCGACAGGTAGAGTCCATTGTGCGATTCCGAACCAAGCGTCTGCATGGTCTTCGTCTAGTGAAACGACCTCTTCGGCCAGCGTCAGTGCTTCTTCCCTGTCGCCATTCTCATTGGCCTCCATGGCATCCAGCCAAATCATCTCAGCGCTCTTCGCCACAAAACACGCAGAATGATTCGGATGAAGAATGCTCGGGTTGAGTCAGCGTCTTCTGTTTCCTCTTCCGCCTTTGCCTGAATCCCTTCTCCGACCAGAATTGCCTGATTTACGACCTGCCTTGTTCGGGCCCCTGCCGCGGTTCCCGCCGCCCTTGTTGTCTCGGAAGTTCCGGC
>CETH01071938.1_pt1 | contig 27222 bp, 26 predicted proteins | sample 361461 | NCBI WGS metagenome assembly CETH01 (sample SAMEA2622695, study PRJEB7988) | marine metagenome | isolation source: saline water (ENVO:00002010), including
GATTGCAATCATATGCACATCCTGTAGGAAATACATCAAGTAACCAATCGCAAAAATATCCATCATGTTCGTTTAAGTCTTCAAATCCAGAACAATCAGCCATACATGCCCATTCTTCTCCATCATCATGGCCTTCAACACAAGATCCTCCACCTGGCATATTATTACTTTGTTCCCACTCACAACCAATAGCAGAGCATTCATAAGGATTATCTATATCTGAACAATAAATATTCTCTTCATCTTCTCCATCATTATCACTATCTTCAGAACGATAACATCCTTCATCATCATACCATTGACAACCTTCTGTTAACCAGCACTCATCTTCGCTTAGTCCTTCACAATAATTTTCACTATCATTCCAACCATCATTATTTTCATTATTTGGATCAACACATTCTTCACGTATAATAAGTTCATTTCCAACCTGTTCATATGAGACAATCCATTCACATCCCATATCATAACATTCTTCAGGATTATTTATTTCTAAGCAATTTCTATTGTTAGAATATATATGATTTTCTGATAAGAAAACGAAACTCAAAAGCAATAATGATACAAATATTTTTTTCATAATGATTGTCCTTTTTAGTAGTATAAAATGATTAGAAGAATTTATAATAAAAATAGGCAAATATCTAAGTTTTTTACATTCTGTTATGATTTAAATCATTGCCTGTAGGATATTGGAATATTTTAAGACCAAACTCTGAAGTTGAAGCAATTAAATGATCAAAAATATCTGATTGAATTTCTTCATATTCAATCCAATTTGTATTATTAGAAAAAACATATACCTCAATTGGTAAACCTTTTTCTGTTGGAGATAATTGACGCACAAGAAACGTCATATCTTTATGTATATTAATATTATTTTTTAGATATGCTTTAATATAAGCCCTATAAGTACCAATATTAGTTAAGGATCTGCCATTAATATGAGATTCAGAAATATTTTGAGAAGCATTATATTTACTAATATCTAAAATTTTATTATCAATATAATCTTTAATTAATGTCATAGATTTATAACTATCAAGCATTTGGTCATCACAAAATTTCACACTATTCATATCAATATATATTGACCTTTTAATCCTTCTACCGCCACTATCAGACATTCCTCTCCAATTCTTAAATGAAGAATCTATAAGTTTATGCGTTGGTATGATAGAAATTGTTTTATCCCAATTTTGAATTTTAACAGTATGAAGAGCAATATCAATAACATCCCCATCTGCTCCAAACTGTGGAGCTTCAACCCAATCTCCAATTTTAAATAAATCATTTGAACTAATCTGTATGCTTGATACAAAAGATAAAATAGTATCTTTAAATACAAGCATTAAAACTGCTGTTAATGCTCCAATCCCGCTAAGTAAATAAAATGGAGATTTACCACTCAAAATAGAGATGATTAAAACAATACAAAATAAATTTATAAATAGTTTTAAAACTTGAAAATAACTCTTGATATTAACACTTGTAGAATATTTGCTCTGATTATAAATATCATTTAAAGCATTAAGTAAAGCATTAATACAGGAAACAAAAACAATAACTAAAAGTGATAGAATAATTCTATTAATAATCACATATCCACCTATACTGTTATCCAATAAATTATAAATAACAATAAGTGGGACTGCATAAGATATACGATTTAGAAAGCCTCGTTGAATCAAAACATCATCAACTTTATTAGATGTTTTTTCAAATACCCTTAAAATCAATTTAACAATTCCATAACGAGTAATAGCATATGAGACTATACTTATAATACAAACAATCAAAATAAGAGCATATGTTTCTGATGTTAATTCTAGAATATAATGATTAAAATTTTCCATTTTACTAAATAATTTACAAATTCTCCCTTAGATAATATATTAATTATATATCAATTTATATAAGTTTGGCTTTTGATTAACAACATCAAAAGAATCCTTAAAAATTTCAATAGCATCATTTAAATATGATTGATTCATACAAAACATCTCACCTATTACATCGTTTTCTTCCACAAAAGATCCATGTTTTTTAAATAATCTAAATCCTGATTGACTGTCATGAATATTATTAATAACATTTTGATGCCCAGATAACGCTAATATTGAATTTCCCATTTCTTTTGTTTGGTTAAAATTCAAATAACCACTTTTTGCAACTTTAATTTCTTTAATATATTTTGGTTCATATTTAATTTTACTTAAATCTCCTCCATGAGCAGATATCATCTTACATAAAACTTCATACGCTGAGCCATTATCAATTACATGATTTATTTTATCTTTTGAATTATCTATACCTGCCATACTTAGTGATATTTCTCCAAGATAATAAATAACATCTAGAATATCATTAGGGCCATTACCTTTAAGGGTTTCCATGCTTTCTATAACTTCACATAATTGACCAGAATAGTCACCTAGAGGCTGACTCATATCTGTAACTGCATATTTAACATCTAAGCCAAACTTTAAACCAATATCTGATAAATGCTGACCTAAGGCTTTAGCTTCATTTACATCATCCATAAAAGCCCCATTCCCTGTTTTTACATCCAAAACCAAACCTTCTATTCCTTCAGATATTTTTTTACCCATAATACTGCCACAAATCAATGGAAATGATTTAATTGTAGATGTTTTATCCCTAAGATTATATATTTTTTTATCTGCAGGACAAATATCTTTAGTTTGCCCTATAATAGATATGCCCACATCTTTAACAATATGTTGAAAGCGATCTAATTCCAAATGACCATTATAACCATCAATTGACTCTAATTTATCTAGTGTTCCTCCAGTATGGCCTAAATATCTACCAACAATCATTGGAACATAGCAGCCACATGCAGCTAATATAGGACCTAAAATAAGTGAAATTTTATCTCCAACGCCTCCCGTTGAATGTTTATCAATAACATAACCATCACAATCGTCAAAAAGAACTCTCTTACCTGAATTAATAATAGAATTTGTATAATTAACAGTTTCATCAAAATTCATACTGTTTTCACAAATAGCTTTTAGCCATTTAGCCATCATATCATCTTGAGTTTCACCTAAGGTATAGGAATTGACGATATAATCAATTTCTTCTTTACTATGAGATTTATTAATTTTTTTTTCTTTAATTAATTCAGAAAATGTTTTCATAAACGTGATTCTTAACCAAAGGGATAAGGAAGTAAATCTTTTATATAATGAGTTTCAAAATCTTTTGATTTATCTTGACATATATAGATTGGGATATCACCTAAATATTCATGTATAATTTGCCTACATGGGCCACAAGGTTTTGCTCCTAAAGGAGAAACTACTGCTATTGACTTAAAATTTGTTATGCCCTGAGATATAGCTGAATAAATTGCTACTCTCTCAGCGCACATTGTACTAGGGTAAGCTGCTGATTCTATATTACATCCATGAATAATTTTATTATCATCTGTTAGAATAGCACAGCCTACAGAAAAATTACTATATTTAGATTGTGCTTTTTTTTGCGCTAGAAAAGCTTCTTCTAATAAATTAGATGGGTTCATAAATTATTTATTGACCAGAACAATAACTGAAATTTATAGATCCTAAATTACCACCCGTAGGAGATGAAATAACAATTTCATCTAATTCAATCAATGAAGATGAATTTTCAAATTCTAAAATTGTTAAAGTGCCACAACCTTGAGTAATACTATTCGCTTCAAATGAAAAACCTAATATTGTGGAAGAACTATTAGACACTGTAAATTCAGCATCTTCAGCTGCTCCACCCGATGCTGAAATTAAATCTGCTCCTACTACATCAAACTGAAAACCAGCTATTTCTGTATCTGAATTATAGAACACATAACCATCAACTAAAGATAATGTGTTATTTGGCAATTCACATCCACTTGAAACATTTTCACCAGAGCAATTACAAGCTCCTTGAGGAAGTGGATTACAACCACACTCATAAATAGCACCTAAGCCGCCACAATTATCACATTCATCAATTACTGCTAGCCCACCACAGGCATTCCAACAATCAAGAGGCAACATACACTCATTATCACAATTATATCCAGGAAATCCTAATAGTCCATCACAAGTACACTGATCATCCTCATTTGGAAGATCACCTTCACAATTACAAGCTCCTTCAGCTATACCTACAGTTCCATTACAATCTCCATTACAATCCTCTGTTGCAGTGCCACCACAAACACCTGCACAATCTAAAGGGATTTCAGCTCCACCGCACTGGCCGAGACAATTAGGTTCTAAATCACCGCAACAACCATCTGCGTTTAATGTTTCATCACCACAACAACCATACTCATTAAAACCTGAACCATCACATCCACCACATTCATCAATTTCTGCATCACCATAACACTCACCAGCACAATCTTGATCATATGTTGGGCAAGTATCATTACCACCGCTATCACATCCTAAAATAAATAAACTTAATATTAATAAAAAGAATCTATTCATATTACCTCTAATTATATCTTGAATTTAAACAAACCAGCCTATAATAAGTTCCATTTAAAATTACAACTTAATCTATTTGCTAGACCTTGCATAATTTAAGGCATTAGCAAATCTAGTAGTAACCCATGTAGTATTACCTTTATCATCACTCATATTTGATGTACATCCTTTATATGAATCTTTTGAATTTTTCAATACTAGCGTAGGATCATCTGCTGTTTTATCATCTTTAGAACTTTTATTTTTAAACCAATATACAATATGCTTAAACTCTTCTTCTGTAAGATTAAAAGAATTCATTACATCAATCTTATTTTTAATTATATCATCTAAACTATTCATAAGCTTATTATTAAATGGTTTAAAAAACCCCTTAATAAAAAGGGGTTTAAAAAATTGTACCCTCGACAGGATTCGAACCTGTGGCCTACGGATTAGAAATCCGTTGCTCTATCCGGCTGAGCTACGAGGGCATTACAACCTCCTAATTTATGAAGGATAATAATTGCTATCCAAAGAGAAAATCTGACTTTTTTTATTAGATAATTATTACAATTAATACTATATTCAAAAATATTAAAAGGTTATAAATATGGAAGATGAACTAAAAAAGATTACTGAACAATTAAATAAACAAAATAAAAAAATTGATAGAATATTAACGGGTTTAATTATTATTGGAATACTAATCATTATGTTCACTTAAATTCTTGCGTTTAATTATATCAATATTATTATTTAGCATTATACAACCAGATGATTGTAATGGCTCTTTATGTGAATATATAGGAGATGTATACTATCATTTTAATACTAATCAATATTACAATGAAGAATTCTACCACTTAAATGAAAATCATCTTAACAATAGTGAAATTTTCAACCCAGATAATGATTTATTATACCGGAATACATTAGATGCACTATTTGTTCCTATCACATCAATTCAAAATCAAGATACTGATAGTCTTTATATCTATGATAGAACCGTATCTGACTACATTCTTATATCAGAAGATAATTTCAATGGACTTACTACTCCTATTGAATTAAATACGGTTTCAATTCAAGAAGAAGATAATTTAACATTATCAACACCAATATCATCAATAATTAGTAATGTAAGTTGGAGTTTTGGAAGTGAAAGATATATTGTTAATACTCAAAGTTCATATGCAGATACAATAACATATAATTATTCTTACAACTACAATGAAAATGAATATTCAGTCATTTTAGATACTTCACTATATAGTATTAATTCTGATATCGCTTTTTTTGATACAACGCATACTATTTCTAACAATCATATTCTCTATGATTCTTTATTCGTTCCATCAGCTTCATTATTTTGCAATCAAAACACAGAAATTGAATGTAACAATATTGAGATTTGTTCATGGAACAATAGTCTCTTAGAGTGCACAATTTATACTCCTCCTATTAATATAAATAGAGAATATAAATTTTCTAGATATACTAATGAGTTTAATGATAATTTATTTTTTCAAGAAACAACTGATTGTAATGATAATTACCAGCAAGATCCAGCTGAACTAACTATTACTGATTTTGAATCTTCATGTATGGAAAGCTTTCAATTAAATCAGTATGACCCATGCGCAAGTACCTGCAATCTTAATCTAAATATGGACCAATGGTGTTGGAACCAGTTTAGCGATATGCAACGACTGACTGCACGATGTGTAGAAAATCAAGGATTAGCTTTTTGTGATACAGGTAATAATTTATATGATATTTCTGAATTTTTTGTTGATGCAGATATGGATGGTCAATATACATCGGCAGCAAATTTTCAAGAACCATATGAAGATAGAAATTGCAATGGGCTATGGGATGATAATTCTGAAGTTGAACTAAATAATATTTCCAGTCAAGAGCAATGCTTAGTAGAATCGTTTACTACTTGGGATTATTACCATGAAAAATGTTTTTATGATACAGGAAATGGAAGATGGGATAGTGCTGAGGAATGTAACAATGATGAATTTGGACAATCCTGTGAAAATTATGGGGATGCAGCTAATTGTGATTGTCAATATATAGATCTAAACACTACTAATAACACTCCAGATAATTTAATTATTAATTATGTAAATATAATCAATCCTATTCCTGAGCTTGATATCGTTCCACCAGATATTTTTAAAGATTGTGGTAGTGACGGTTTATGTGATCATAGTGAAATTATTAATGGTGGTTTTGATGTAGGAACTTGTATACCCAATAATTATTCTGGTTCAGAAGAAGATTGTTGCAAACATAATTTTTGTTGGGATTATATATCATCTGAATGTGATTTTAGCTTAATTGATTGTACTTTTAGTTCTATTGATGATATTTGGACAGGAAACTTAGATCCAGCAGGAGATAATTATGACCCTATAAACAATCCTAATGGAACTGAAAATAATTTCCAATGGGATCAAGGTGAAGAGATTTATCAAGACTTCAATAATAGTGGAGACTATTCTTCAGGAACAACTTATATGACTAAATTTTTACCTTATTCAGAATGTTACCTTAATTATGACCCCTATAATGAAAACGAGCCTCCTATTGATAGTAATTGCGGAGGAAATACATTTGAAATTATGTCCAGCTACTTTGAAGAAGATACTATAACAATCAACATTCCAAAATTAAAAGCAAATAATACAGTTGAATCATTCAGATTAATAGGTCAAACTAATATAGATGAAAATGAGACCACAATAAATTTCTTAAATAAAATAAATATATTAAAAAACTCTACAAATGAATTAGATACTACTTCAATATATAATACAATCAACCAATATATGGTATTTATAGATTCAGACTACCAAGATAATAATGGTATTAATGATAATATCATTCAATTATCACCCCTATCTAATCTTTTTCCATCATATTATGAACCTTTTACTCTTTATTCATTTGATACATCCACTATAGTTAAAGATACAATATTATACTCATATGATGGATTTATAATTGATAATCAAAGTTATTTTAGTTTCACATATCATACTAATGATACTACATCAATTCTTGTTACTAAACTATATACCGTTGATGAAGAAAATGTAAATTTAGCATACCCTCTTGTAGACCCTAACAATGAAGGAGGAAATTTTATATATGAAATCGAAAATTGTTTAAAGGTTACAACTGAAACAGAATATACACTTTTAGGACAGGGGACATCTCACACTACAATAAAAGAATTATACTTAAAAGATGGACATACATTAGTTAAGGAAGATATCAGTTACAGATATCCTAGCATGTTTGGAGGATTACAAACTACGGTACCGATATCATCTATTCAGATAAAAGAATATATACCAGAAACATATGACTTTGGAGATGTTAACAATGATAATACTTTAGATGTGAGTGATATCATACTTATTATAAATCATATTATTGGCAATACTACACTAACAGGTGAATCTTTAGAGCAAGCAGATGTTATGCCTAATGGCTTAATTGATATTGTTGATATTATTGCATTAGTTAATATAATACTTGATAATTAAACTAATCTAAAAATTATAGTATAAGTTGAAACTTGCAGTTTTATTATAATCATAAAGAACTTCTGAGGTTAAGATATTTTTACGCTCTAATATCACAACATCTAAAAAAGAAATAATCCTATTAAGAACAATACCTGCCACAACAAAGTTTTTAGCTTTATCATAATTCTCACTTTTATTTCTAAGTTTATCAAATTCTATACGATTTTCTCTATTTCCATTCCAATTCCAATAATAATCATGAAAGGGTGAAGTATCAGAATAATCTTCATCTGTATAATTTTCTAATAAACCATTTTGTAAGGTTAATAAATTATATAATTCAAGACTATCATAGTTTCCAACATGTGAAGCAAATAAGTCATTCTTATGATCCCAATTAACCCCTGCATACTGTTCACCATAAGATTTATAATCACTACGATATGAACTATACTGATTATCTGAAAATATAAAACTCGACCAAAGTATATACTCTGATAATAAAAACAATTTAGCTCTATCCTTATGACCTAATTCATTTTGCCCCATTCCTGGAAGAACCATAGATTTCCACGCTTGAGAACCATATAATTGAGTACCAAACAATACAATAAAGGATAAGATAAATAAAAATTTATTTTTTTTCATTTCTAAAATTCAACCTAATTAAAAGTAGTATTAAAAATACTAATAAAACTATACTAAAAACATTTCCAAAACGAGTATAAAATGTTTTCTCATATTTATTTTTATTAATTTTAACATGCATTGTTCCAGCTTTATTTAAACCTATACTTTCCTGTATGCTACCATTAGGATTAATAAGCATGGATATTCCTGTATTTGTACACCTAATAATAGGTAACCTATTTTCAATAGCTCTAAATACAGCTTGCTTAGAATGTTGTCCTGGCTGAGGGAAGGTTGTATACCAACCATCATTAACTAAATAAATTATAGCATCAATATCTTGATTTGCATGCCTCCTATTAATTTCAGGAAAAGTTGATTCAAAACATATTAATGCAGCGAATCTATATTGATCTATATTAAAGACATGATCTTTTTTACCTTTAGAAAAATTAGTCTGCCCAATATTAATATTTTTTAAATAATCGAAATTTTCAGAAAAAGGAACATGCTCTGCAATAGGAACAAGCTGCCTTTTATGATATACACTTTCAATACCATTATTACTAACTAATACAGAGGAATTATAAATATTACTACCTTCATAAAAAATATTACCTGATAGCAAATAACTACCATCCTGTTTAAATAAACGATCAATTAAATAGTTTCTATCTCTTGTACTTTGCATCCTATGAAATGGCATCGCAGATTCAGGCCATAAAATTAATTTAGTATCAATAGATAAATTATCATGTGTCATTTTAATAATTTTATCTAATGTCTGTTCTTTAGAAGAAAAATCTCTTTTATCATATAAATTAACATTAGGTTGCACAAGCAATGTAGATAAGCCCTCATCAGGTGATTCTATATTATACTTATTAAATAAAATATATCCTGAAAACCAAGGAAGGATAATCAGGAAAAAAGTAATATATAATTTTCTATTTTTAAAATTATGATTGATTACATTAAAGAAAAATATATTAACTAATAAAACCCAAAATGAGATTCCATAAATCCCTACAAATTCAGCATTCTGAATCAAATACAAATAATCTGTTTGAGTATTTGCTAATGCTACCCATGGAAACCCTAAAAGACCGTAGGATCTTAAATATTCTACTGATACCCAAATAATAGATAAAACAATAAGATTAAATTTGATTTTATTTTTAATAAAGAACCATAAAGAGAAAATAGCTATCGTATTAAAACATAGAATTAATACAGCTGCCAGCATAGAAATAAAAGCAATAATAGAGGTCGTCCCAATATTACTTGATAGCCAAAAAACAACAACTAAATGATATACTACCCCCCATAATAAAGAATATTGAAAAATATTTTTATAGTTTGATTGTTTAACAATAACATGAAGTAAAGGAATCAAGCTTATCCAAGCTAAAAATCCTAGACCTAAAGAATGTTGAGCAACACCTGTTAGAATTGCTGAAAAACAAACTAATAAATAACTATTTACTTTTATCATCTAAATAATTTTGCAAAAATATTGCAGCAGCTGTTTTATCTATTTCTTTTTTATTATGGCCAGTCTTTACACCTTGACTAACTAACGATTGTATTGCAATTTGTGAAGATAGTCTTTCATCATATGAGTCTACAGGAATAGATATATTATTTTTCAAAAAATCAATAAAAAGAATGACCTTCTCAGTTTGGATAGAATGTTTGTTTTTTAAAGTTACAGGTAATCCAACAACTACTTTTTGGACTTCGTGCTCTAATATAATTTTATTAAGGTTTAATAAAATATCTTGATTTGTAGTATTATCTAAAGTTTGGAGTGGTTTAGCAATAATTTGCATTGGATCAGATATAGCAATACCTATTTTACGGTCACCATAATCTAAAGCCATAATTCGATTCAAAATTATACTCTTTTTAAATTTTCTTTTAATTTCTTACCTGCTTTAAATACAATTTTTTTTCTAGCAGGGATAACAACACTTTCATTCGTTCTTGGATTTCGTGCATTTGTTCTTTCTTTCATAGAAAGAATATTAAAAACTCCAAAGTCACGTATTTCTATTCTATTTTTTCCAGAAGTATTAATAAAGAATTCTTTAAAAGATTCTAAAACACAATCTGTAATAATTTTAGAATCATCATAACTCATATCAAGTTTATAAGATAATTTATCAATAAGGTCTTTTTTTGTATATGTTTTAGAAGATGAAGACATATTAAACCCTTTCTATTTTTATAGGACTTACTGAACCAATAATTTTCTTTTCTAATGTTTTTAATTCAGATACATTTGTAACCTCAAAAATCATTAAACAACTAGCTAATCCATCCTTTGCACTAATATCAACACTCTTAATATTAATATTCAAAGATGATGTTGATTCTGTTAAATCTTTTAAAAGATTTTTACGATCTTCAAATGTAATTCTCAATCTCACTAAAAATGGATTTTTATTACTTAAATCCCATTCAACGGTTATAATTCTATCTCTATTCTTCTTTATTGGTAAATTTTTACAATTTACTCTATGAATAGTTACTCCCCTACCCCTAGTAACATAACCAATAATACTATCTCCAGGGATAGGACTACAACATTTTGGATAAGAAATCATTGTATTTTCTATACCTCCAACAGTAACACCTTTTGCAATACCACGTGCTCTTCTTAAAAATCTTTCAGTAAGCGTATCATTATCATATCCAGCTTCTAAATCGGAATCATTTAAATATACATCATACTTTTCAAGAACTTCTTTAAAAGTATATTTACCTTTAGCAATATTTGAAAAAATTAGATCTGAATTATTATACCCCATTTTACTAGGATCATTAATAATCTCATTTAATAATTTTAATTTTTTAACTTTTCTAAGAGATTTTTCAATAATCTCTTTACCCAGCTCAATACTTTTAGTTTCTTCTTCTTTTTTCAAGATTCTTTTAATATGAGTGATAGCTTTAGTAGTTTTTACAATTTTAAGCCACGCTTGATTAGGCATTTGATTTTGAGATGTCAGAATTTTAACAGTATCACCATTTTTTAATTCAGTATTAAGAGGAACTATTTTATCCTGTATTTTTGCTCCTGAACATTTTAAACCTACTTGAGTATGAATAGAAAATGCAAAATCAATAGGAGTAGATCCTTGTTTTAATTGGTGAACATCACCTTGAGGAGTAAATACAAAAATTTCATCTTCAAATAAATCAATTTTTAATAATTCAAGCAATTCATTAGGGTCTCTATCTTCAGATTTTATAATTTCAACTAAATCTCTAAGCCATGTCATATATGTATTCATTTTAGCATCAATATGCTTATTAGATGAGTCTGCTTCTTTATAAATCCAATGAGCTGCTACACCAACTTCAGCTAATCTATCCATTTGTTTAGTTCTAATCTGCACCTCTATGATCTTTTCTTTCTGTCCAAAAACAGTTGTGTGAATTGATTGATAACCATTGCTCTTAGGTGTAGCTATATAATCTTTAAATCGCTCTTGCATAGGAGTATATAACTGATGGACAATTCCCAAAACGGCATAACATTCTTCAACTTTTTCAACAACAACCCTAATAGCAAAAAGATCATATAAATCACCAAACTTTTTACCTTGAATCTCCATTTTTCTAAATATTGAATAATAATGTTTTGCTCTTCCATAAACATCAGAATTTATATTAAAATTTTGAAGCTCTTTATTTATAGGGGCAATAAATTCATTAATATATTTATTACGGCTTCTATTTGTTGAATTAATTTTAGATTTGATTTTATCGTAAGCTTCTTTTTCTGTTATTTCTAAAATTGCATTTTCTAAATCCATTTTCAAACTATTCATACCTAACCTATGAGCTAAGGGAGCATAAACTTCTCTTGTTTCATTGGCTATTCTTATTTGTTTTTCTTTAGATAAATATTGTAAAGTTCGCATATTATGCAATCTATCTGAAAACTTAATAATAATCACTCTAAGATCTTTTGCAACAGCTAAGAACATTTTCATTAAATTTTCAGCTTGTCTATGCTTGTGATCTCTAAATTTAATTCCTGATAATTTAGATACACCAAAAACAAGCTCACTAATATCTTTATTAAATTTATTTTTCAAATCATTCTTTGTAACATTTGTATCCTCAATAGTATCATGCAATAAACCAGCAATTAAAGTATCTATATCCATATGCCAAGATATTAATTGAATACAAACTTGGATACAGTGTTCAAAATAAGGTTCTCCTGATTTTCTTTTTTGACCCTTATGAGCCTCTTCTCCAAATTGATATGCCGTCCATAAAAGCATAACATTAGGTTCATTTAAAGTATAATTATTCTCTGAAAAGGATTCTAATATTTTTTGAAAACCAAGAGGATATTCAGAATTATAATTTGGTAAAAATTTTCTAAGTGATTCTAAAACCATTATAAATTAAATCCTTTAATTCTATGATGGCATTTGATACTCTGAATGGACTAAATCTAAATTACCAAAACGAGCATATCTATCTATAAATGATATTTTAACATTTCCTATTGGACCATTTCTATGTTTAGCAATTATAATTTCACCTAAACCAGCATCTTCTTCAGAATTAGAATACACATATTTCCTATATATAAACATTACAACATCTGCATCTTGTTCAATAGCCCCACTTTCTCTTAAATCAGACATAATAGGTCTATGATCTGTTCTAGTTTCAACAGCCCTAGAAAGCTGAGATAATGCAACAATTGGAATATCTAATTCCTTTGCTAGTGCTTTAAGAGATCTAGAAATATAGGATATTTCTTGTTGTCTACTCTCCAATTTCTGAGCGGCATGCAACAATTGGATATAATCAATAAATAATATATCAATATCTTTTTCAGCTTTTAATTGTCTAGCTTTAGCTCTTAACTCCATAATATTTAAATCAGCTGAATCATCTATATAAAAATTTGCTTCAGATAACACCGAAGCACCTTCAGAAAGTTTCTTCCATTCATTTTTAGGTAATTTACCTGTTCTTACTAAATGACTATCTACTTCTGATTCAGATGTTATTAATCTTTCAACTAATTGTTTGCTAGACATTTCTAAGCTAAAAAAACCAACTTTCATATTATGATCAACTGAAATGTTTCGACTAAAATTTAAAGCTAAAGCTGTTTTACCCATTGATGGCCTACCTGCAAGAATAATTAAATCTGACTTCTGAAAACCTGATAATAAATTATCTAATTCAAAAAAACTACTAGGGACACCTGTTAATGCTCCTTCTTTTCTATTTCCCCAATTATCAAGTACATCATGAAGTATAGGTTCAATGTTTTTAAAACGTTTATTATCGGCATCTTTAGATAAAGAAAATAATGCCTGCTCAGCGTTATCAAGTATTTCTGTAATATCTTCTTTACTTTCATATGCCTCAGTAGTAAGACTCCTAGATACATTAATAATATTTCTTAAAATTGATTTTTCTTTAACTAATTTTGCATAATATTCAATATTGTGAGCTGAAGGAGCTTTTTCTGTTAGGCCCGTTATATAATAAGCATCACCTACATCTTTTAATAATTTATTTTTCTTTAGTTGTTCTATGATAGTCACATAATCAATCTGATGATTCTTTTCAAACAAAGTTAACATAGCATCAAAAATAATAGCATTAGCTGTTTTATAAAAATCATCTTTATTTAATAATTGCATTGCCTTAGACATTGCTTCACTATCAATTAAGACGCAGCCCAATACAGCTTCTTCTGCTTCAATAATATTTGGAAGAATTTTCCCTAAATCAATATTTTCATTCTTATTTGCCATTAATATATTTATCTCTAATTAATTTAAAATCTTCCCAAGCATATTTCTTTAATTTAGAATTTTTCAATAAAATCTCAGGATGATATGTTAACAATAAATCTACTCCTAAATAACTAATTCGTTCCTTTCTTAAATCTTCTAAACTACTATCCTTATTAAAAATTTTTAAATCAGATATTTTATCTAAGCAAACAATCAATTTAGGATTAATAATATTTATTTTATCCATTAAATAATCTTCAAAGTTTTGAAATTCAGAAGTTAAAAACTTATCATTATATTGAAGTTTGCTTTGTAATACATTTAGAATATAAACTTCTTTTCTAGATAAACCAATAGAATCTAACATTTTATCTAATAATTTAATCGATTTTTTAGTAAAAGAGAGTTTGGAGATATCTTTTTCTGATTCTTTTCTAATAAAAATAATATCTGATTTAGGATTTCCTGATTCTAGAATTATCTTTTTTCCAGATTTAATTAAATTATATTTCATAAAACTACTAATTAAATCCAGATAATTATTAAGGAGCAAGTTATCAGTAGTATCCTTAATAATATTATTATTTATATGCTTTAGATAAATTTTGTTATCATATAGCAGCTTATATGATGACAAATAATTCACTAAACTATTTTTCATCTAAATCATTTATAAGGGTTTCTTCTGATTCGTCTTCAATATCACGCCATTCAAGCTCATCATTCATAAATTCTTTTGTAGATTCAGATATAGGTTTAGAAATATCATGATCTATATTATCCAATAATGTTTCTAATTGATCTGAATCCTCTATATCCTCTTCTGCAGACATTTCTTGAAAACGATCATCTATAATCTGCCTTGCCCTACTAGCTGTAACCATAATATTTTTATAAATAGAACCTGAGCCCTTTAAAAACTCTTTTAATTTAATTGCCTTTATATCCATTATTTCATTAACTCCTTAATTTTATTTTCAATAGCAACAGTTGTTTTTTCAAAATTATCATTAATAAAATGGTGCATAAACTTTTCTTTATACTCCATTTCTAAGTTATATCTTTTAAGCCTTTGATTGATTAAAGTTTCAGATTGACCATCTCTTCTTTTTAAACGTTCTGTTAATGCAGCTAATCGCTCCTCATTGTCAAATCCAGGAGGTTCAATAAATATAGAAATAACATCATCTTCAAACTCTTCAATAATATTCATACTACCTTTAACATCAATATCTAACAGCATGACTTCATTATTAGAAATTGATTGTTCAATTGGATCTATAGGAGTAGCGTATCTATTGCCATGAACAAACTGCCATTCTAAAAACTCACCAAAATTTTCTTTATGCTCAAATTGCTTTAAGGTCATAAAATAATAATCAACACCATCAACTTCATCTTTTCGTTTTTCTCTAGTCGTCGCTGATACAGAGAACTTCCATTTTTGATTTCTTCTTAGCAATTCTTTACATATTGATGTTTTACCTGTTCCTGAAGGAGCAGATAAAATAACTAATTTACCTTTTTTCATAAAATATTTTGCGCCTGTTCTCTAATTTGTTCAACATTATTTTTAATATCTACAACTGTGTGCTTAATTGATATATTGTCAATCTTAGAGCCTATGGTATTCACCTCTCTATTTATTTCTTGTAATAAAAAATTTATTTTTTTGCCTGAAACATTTTTATCATGTATATATTCATGAAGCAGTTTCATATGTCCTTCAAATCTTGATAATTCTTCATTTATATCTTTCTTTTCCATAATTAAAGCCACTTCTTGATATAAACGATTATTATCTAAATCAACATTAGAAATCAATTTATTAAGCTTATTTTTAATGTTTTTTAATTCTTGGCTACTATTCGAGCTAGATAATCTAACAATTTTTTTCAAATCTCTATTAATTTTTTTTACTTTAGATAAAATATCTTTTTGCAATACTTTCCCATCTTTTTGCCTATGAGTCATCATCTTATCTATTGTTTTATCAATACACTGAAGAATTTTCTTCTTATTTTGTATCGAATAAATTGTTTGCTTTGATTGAAACAAATCAGGAATTCTTAAAAGATATTCTAAACTAATATCTTCATCTATTTTAGAGATTTTTTTCAGTTCAGAAATTTCTTTCATAGCAATTTTTAAACGATTCTTATCTAACTTAATTGAAGAGTTATAATTATTATAACTGATATTTACAAGAACGTAAACTTTACCCCTAATGCATTTCTTACGTACTAAAGATATAATATCATTCTCATATTTATAGATAGATTCATGAAGTTTTGTATTAATATCTAAATATCGACTATTTAAAGATTTAACTTCAACAATTAAATCAAAAGCTGAATGATTCTCCTCAATCCGGCCATAACCTGTCATACTTAAAACCATTAAATCTCCTATAAAAAGTATTGATTTTAATATAGTTAGAGATAGCTTTCCAAGAAGTATTGTACTTATTTTTATTTTTGGGAATTATTTAAATCTAATGTAAAACCTAAAATATGGTTATTCCCTAATATGCTATTAAAATTTTCTTTATATGTATAATCTAAAGTAATATTCTTTAGAATAAAGCCTATCCCAAAACTAAAATCTTCTATATCACTAGTTCCAAAACGCAATAAAAATTCATCTAACAATTTAATTTCTGCACCTAATATAAAATTATCTTGCGTATTATATTCAGATAAAAAAATAATATTATTTAATAAATTAATCGAAAAATTCAGATATGCACTGATATCATTATTTTCAATTAAACCTGTTTCCCATCTTTTTTGTGATAAAAAATTATCTATCCCAATAGAACAATTAAGCTTATTCATATTTATTAAATATCTTAAATCAAGACCATAACCAAAAGCTGTAATATTACTAATTTTATGAAATTCGGATTTAAAATTTATACCTATAATATTCTTATTATTAAAAATATGATTATAAGCCAATAATAAACCTGTTTGTTTATCTGAAAATAACGAAATCATATTATAATCGATTTCTTCTAATTCAGGATAACCATCATAGTTCCAAGCTCTTTGGGTATCATAATTATTATAAATTTCTCTTCTTACTAAACCTAATGATAAATTCATACTATTATTAGAGTATAAACAATACCCTATATGATAAACAGTTAAAAAATCATTGAAATTATTTAAAGAAACGAATAGTTCTCTATCATTAAAATCTATATTTACGGGAGCATCAAAAATACTATTAATACTATTATCAGATGCATGAATTCCACCTATTGCATTATTCTTTGGGCTAGATATTATGCTATATACATTATCATTATCTAGAGATAAAAGAAATGAGCATATAAAAATAATATAAATAAACATTTATTTTAATCTTTTTTTCAATTTATTAAGCGTATTTAAAGCTTCCAATGGAGTGATTTCATCTAATTTAATTGATCTTAATTCATCAATTAAAACATCAGATGAATTAAACATATCTATTTGTTCAATAGATTCTTTATTAGGAATTTTCACAACATCTTTAGTATGCATAAATTCAGATAATAAATCATTTGCTCTACTTAAAACATACGATGGAATACCTGCCATTTTTGCAACATTAATTCCATAACTTTTATTTGCTCCTCCAGATTGAATTTTTCTAAGAAAAATAATATCACCATCATATTCATCTACAGCTACATTTAAATTAAAAGCATCAGGAAGATCTTCAGCTAGATCTATTAACTCATGGTAATGTGTAGCAAACAATGTTTTAGCTTTAATCTCAGAATTATTATGAATATATTCTGTAATAGCCCAGGCTAATGACAGACCATCATAAGTAGATGTTCCTCTTCCTATTTCATCTAATATAACTAGACTCTGAGTAGTTGCATTATTGAGAATATTAGCAGTTTCATTCATTTCAACTAGGAATGTAGATTCACCACCAGCCAAATTATCATTAGCTCCAACTCTTGTAAATAACTGATCTACAATAGATAAACATGCATAGTCTGCAGGAACATAAGAACCTATTTGTGCTAATATAGAAACAAGTCCAATCTGTCTTAAAAAAGTACTTTTTCCTGCCATATTTGGACCTGTTATTATAGCTATTTGTTTCTTATTATTATCTAATTCTATATCATTAGTAATAAATTTTTCATTTAGAGGCAATAATTGCTCAACAACAGGATGACGTGACTTTTCAACTTTAAATTTAGTAGATTTTTCACTAATTATAGGTTTAGTATAATTATTGTTTTTTGCTGTTATAGAATGTGAAACTATTAAATCAAATTGAGAAATAATATTTGCACTATTTTGTATATGTTCTATATAACCTAAAATATAATCAATAAGTTCTAAATAAATTGTATTTTCAATAGATATAATTTGATCAGATGAAGACAATATATCATTTTCATGTTCCTTTAATTCTTCAGTAAAATATCGTTCACTATTTGTTAAAGTTTGTTTTCTAATATAATAATCAGGAACTTTATCTATATGTGTTTTAGTTACATCAATATAATAACCAAAAACCTTATTATAACTAATCTTTAGACTAGATATACCTGTTATATGTCTTTGTTTTTCCTGATAATCTAGCAACCATTTATTTACATCATCAGAAATTTTTCTTAACTTATCTAATTTTTTTGATATACCAGATTTAATAAATCCTCCCTTATTTAACTTTATTGGAGGTTCTGATATAATATGATTATTAATTTTATTACATACTTTTTTAATATTCTTAACTTTATGAAATAATCTATAAATAGGTTTATTATTCGAAACTTCCTGTTTAATCTTTAAAATAGAAAACAAAGAAGAAGATAAATTGACTAAGTCCCTTGGGTTAGATTTACCTATTGAAATTTTCGATATAATTCTAGGGATATCGGAGATTAGTTTTAATTGTTCAACTAAATTAGAATTATCTATATAATTTTCAATAAACTGATCTATTAATTTCAATCTAGCATTGATTTTATTTTTAGATAATAAAGGATTTGCTAAATGTTTAGCCAATAAGCGTGAGCCCATTGGAGTCAAAGTATTATCTATAACATCTATTAATGTTCCTGTATTATCTTTTGATGATAATGAATCAAAAATTTCTAAATTTTTTATTGTTGAAGGATCAATACGCATGTAATCATTATTTGCAATTCTTGATAATGAAGTTATATGCTTAATTTTTCCAAAATAATTTTCTTGAACATATATTAAAGCTGTTCCTGATGCAATAACGGATAAATCCTTTTTACTAAATCCAAATCCTTTAAGAGATTTTGTAGAAAAATGTTCTATTAATCTTTCATAACATGAATTACTGTCAGAAATCCAATCATTATATTCAGTTATAAGTATATTATTAATTGAATTACAATTAATTTTATTAGATTGTTTTTTAGGAAGAATAATTTCAGTAATATTATATTGATTTAATACATTATATAATTCAGAAATTTTATTCTCACCAGATATAAATTCTCCTGTAGAATAATCTAGTATTGCATATCCAAAATTATTTTTTTCAAAAAAAATACTACATAAAAAATTGTTTTTTTTATGATTTAAATATTTATCTGCTATTGCAGTACCAGGAGATAAAACTTCTACAACTTCTCTTTTAACAATCCCTTTTGATACCTTAGGATCTTCAACTTGCTCACATATTGCAACTCTATGACCTGACTTTAATAATTTATATAAATGTTGATCTAAAGAATGATAAGGGAAACCTGCTAACGGTACAGATGAAGCAGCTCCATTTGATCTTTTTGTTAAAGCAATTCCTAAAATATTAGAAGTTAATTTAGCATCTTCATCAAATGTTTCATAAAAATCTCCCATCCTAAATAGCATAATAGAATTAGGATAAGAAGCTTTAGCTTCCCAAAATTGTTTCATAACAGGAGTAGCATTTTTCATTTTATTACCCATAAAGCTTTCTTTCATTTCCAATTCTGCAAGTAACATTAATTTTATCCAGATACTCTAATAAGGGTACTGCATACTTTCTAGATGTTTTTGTTATGTTTTTAAAAGAGCTTACATCTAATGAATTATTAACTTTAAAGTAATTTTTAACTAATTGAATTAATTTATTAATATTTTTTTGACTAAATAATAAATTTCCATTAAGAATTATAATACTATTACTATCAATTTCAATATCTAAAATTTTCTTTATTATATTTTTATCATACTGTAAAAAAGTATCAAACACTTCATTAATCGATATAGCATTTAATTCTGATTGATTAATCAAATCAATAATCTCTTGATTAATTTTCTTTTCATTATCAGTTAAAGATATATCGAAATCAAATTTTGACCAATTATTATTAATATATTTTAATAATTTATCATTTAACATATGTTCTAAAATAATATCTAAAAAATGATTATCTATATTAATAAAATTCAATATCTCTTCTTTAATAACACCTTTTCTATATGGATTTGCAATATGAAAATCATTAAAATAATTAATAATGACATGTTTTATTTCTTCAAATTGTGAATCTAATACTATCCAATTATTTTCAATGATTTTAATATTTTTACTTTCTTTAAGTAATATTTTCAAATATTTTTCTGATACATTTAAATATTTTGATAATGTATTATATGTAAATGGGTTATTTTTTTTATTAGAAATAATAATAGATAATCTATCAGACTGATCTTTTTTATTATATATTTCATTCACATATTGTTTATTATCTTTCCATTTTTTAAATATATTTAATTCTAATATTTTTCCACCTCCAACCGTAATAAGAGGAGAATATTTTCTAATAATAAATGGATCATCTATAGATATTACAATAGGTTTCTCAAATTTTAATATAGCACCAGAGGATTTACCTGGTTCAATATTATTTTCATTAAATAAGAGTACTCTAGACATAACTTCTTGTGTTCCACAATAAATTCTTAATCTTTCATTATTTTTAATACCATTTTTTGCCTTAGTTAATATATTAATTGAGACAATAGCACTTTCATAAGTAGAAAAATAATCTATATCTGATATATGATTACCTCTTTCTATTAAAACTTTTTCATTTGTCTGAATATTAATAGCTGCTCTATTTCCTATCTCTAATTGATCTTTCTTTACTTTATGTGTTTCTAAACCTCGTACTTTAATCTCCTTATTTTGAGGTAAAATTTTCAATTTATCTCCAATCTTAACTTCACCTGATGTAATTGTACCAGTTATAACACTACCAAAACCTTTTGATGTAAAAACTCTATCAACAAAAACTCTAAATATACCTTTATCAACCCGATGTTTTTTATATTGATAATTAATTAAATCTTCTTTAAGGAAATTAATACCGTCATAATTAAGAGCAGAAACTTTATAAATTTCCTTCTTTTCTAAAAAAGAACCTTTTACAAAAATTTTTACTTCATCTAAAACTAATTCAAGCCAATCTTCTTTTACAGTATCAATTTTATTAATTACTATAGCACCATCTTGAATATTAAATAATTTTAATATTTCAAAATGTTCTATAGTTTGAGGCATTATTCCATCATCAGCAGCAATTACCAATAATGCATAATCAATAGAATTAACACCCGCAACCATATTTTTAATAAATCTTTCATGACCAGGAACATCAATCAAAGTGATTTTTTCATTTAAAAAGGCAAATCCAATATTAATAGTCATACCTCTTGCAAATTCTTCTTTAGAACTATCTGTATTTTGACCAGTAAGTGCCTTAACTATAGATGTTTTACCATGATCTATATGACCTGACAAACCTATAATATTTTGATCTATTAAAGACAACTTTTAAGTGACGCAATTAAATTATTAATTTGATTAGAAGGAATAGCTTTAAAATCAATATAAAATTTATTTCCTTTTATATATCCTATAATAGGAGTAGAAAAATTTCTTAATTTATTTGATATCTCTGTAGGTTTAATATTATTACAGTATAATACAATTGCTATACTTTCAATATTTTCAATTGGTAAAGAACCGCTACCTGCCTGAACATTAGATTCTATAATATTAATATTATATTTTTTAATTATTTTACTATCTAAACTTTCAACTACTTTTACAGCTAACTTTTTTATTTTTTTTCTATTCCTAGTCAATAATGTAAATGTTAAATTTTCTGCTTTAACAATATTAGAATTAACATAAGTTCTTAATATAGTTTCCATTAAACTAATTGTAATTTTATCACAACGTAGAGCTCTATACATAGCATTAGCATGTAATTTTTTAATAAGTCTTTTTTTACCACAAATAATTCCTGATTGAGGACCACCAATAAGTTTATCACCACTAAAAGAAATAAGGTCTACACCCATTTTAATATATTTTTCAATTATTTTTTCTTTAGGGAGATTATACTGTTGATAATCAATCATTGCCCCACTACCCAAATCAATATAAACTGGAATTTTCTTTTGCTTACCAAGCTTCACAAGCTCTTTAACCTCTACATTTTCTGTAAAGCCAACTACTCTATAATTACTAGTATGCGCAATCATTATAAGTCCAGTATCGCTTGTAATTGATTTTTTAAAATCTGATAAATGAGTCTTATTAGTAGTTCCAACTTCTACCATTTTACAATTTGCGCTATCTATTATATTAGGTATTCTGAAGGACCCTCCAATTTCCACTAATTCGCCTCTACTAATTATAACTTCCTTTTTAGATGATAGAGAATTAAGAGCCAATAACACAGCAGCAGCATTATTATTAACCATTATTGAAGATTCAGAACCTGTAATTGCATTAATTAGATAAGATATATGTTCGTTCCTTTCACCCCTTAAATTATTACGTGTATTAAATTCTAAATTACTATAAGGATAAATATTTTCAATAGTCGCTTTTAGAATTTTTTTATCTAAAGGAGATCTACCTAATCCTGTATGGAGGACAATTCCTGTTGCATTTATAACAGATTTCAAGCTATTTGTTGAATATCTATTAATCTGATTAAAAATCCTATCATATAAAATATTTTTAATATCTTTCTTTACAAGACTATTCAAAATATCATTTTTAATAATTTTTATTTCATTTTTAATAATTTTTTTAAGTAGAAAATAATGAAAAGATATATCATATCTTTTATGACAATCCAATATAATTGAATCTACAGAAGGAACATTTTTTAATGCCTCACGGGCACTAATACTAAGATTATTTTTTTTCATAATGAATAATCCATAAGCTAAACTAAAAACTCTTTTTCTTCAATATGATCTATTTGTTTTTTATCTATCATATCATTAGCATATTTTAAATACAATTTTTTTATTATAAATAAATTAAACAAATCACTATCAATTTCACCATCAATAGCCATTCCTTTTAAAATAGTTAATGCTTTTGAAAGCTTATAGCCTTCCTTATAAGGACGATCAGGAGCAGTTAAACCTTCAAACACATCTGCTATTGCAATAATCCTAGCTTGAATAGGAAGCTTATCACCTTTATACCCATTAGGATAACCGCTACCATCAATTTTTTCATGATGACATCCAGCATAAAAAGGAACTTGTTTTAAATGATCTGGATATGGCAATTTACTTAATAGAGTATATGTTAAAACAACATGTTGTTGCATTATTTTTAGATCTTTACTAGACAATGTACCTCTAGATATTGTTAAATTTTCTATTTCATCTTCTGATAAAAGACAAATATTGTTATCATTAATTTTTATTTCTTTTTTCCCTATTTCTTTTACTCTATTTTTTAAATCATCTGACATAAATTCACCACCAATATTAGAGTGTTCTAAGAAGGCCATATCATTTTTAATTTGCTTTAATTCAGACTCTATTAAATCTTTATCTAAATCAATTTCATTAACTTTATTTTTATAATAAGCTATTTCAACATCTCTTTTTAAAATTTCAAACTTTAATTTTATTTGATCAATTTTATCATATAAGCCTTCTAACTTAGTTGCTTTATTCATAACATATTCAGGTGTTGCAACCTTTCCAAAATCATGCAACCATCCAGAAACATACAATTCATCAAGTTCATCTTCAGAAAATGAAAAATCCTTAAAATGATCTGTTTTATCATCATTGATTTCTTCTGCAATCATCATAGTTAATACAGGAACACGATTACAATGTCCTCCTGTAGCTTGATCCTTGTTTTCTAAAGCCTCAGCAACAAGTTTGATAAAAGATCTAAACAACTGTTTTTGCTCATTAACTAACATTTGATTTGTTAAAGCAACTGAAGCTTGGGAACTTAATGCTTCAACCAAATTAACTAACTCATCTGAATAAGGAATTATATCATCACCTGATTGTGCATTTATTAATTGCATTACACCTATAACCTTATCTTTATGATCCTTAAGTGGTACTGTTAAAAAAGATTTAGATCTATAATTATTTTTCTCATCAAAACCTTTAGTACCAGAAAAATCATACTCTTCATTAGTATATGCATCATCAATATTAATAGTTTTTCCTTTAAGAGCACATACAGCTGCTACATTATGTGTATTTTCCTGACCATCATTAGTATATATTTTTACAGGATATATAGTATCAGGAACAGGGATAGATGAGCCTCCAAATTTAATCCCTAAGGTTTCAGTATGCATAATTTCAAAGTTTAATTTTTTACCTTCATCTATTACTAGGTAAACCGTTCCACCATCTGAATTTGATATAGTTTTTGCTTCAACTAATATTTTCTCAAGAAGAAAATCAATGTTTTTCTCTCTAGATAAAGCTCTCCCAATATCTATTAATTTTTTAAGATTATTATTATTTGTATTATTATCCATTTATTAAAAAAAAGCTCTCATATTTAGAATAAAAACATGAGAGCTTTTCTAGATTTTATATTTAATTAATTTAAAACAGTTTTAATCTTTGCTGCTTTACCTGCTCTATTCCTTAAATAATATAATTTTGCTCTTCTAACTTTTCCTCTTTTATCAACAGTAATACTATCTAAATTAGGTGAATGAAAAGGGAATATTCTTTCTACACCAATACCATTTGATATTTTTCTAACTGTAAAAGTTTTACTACTACCTGAACCTGAAGATATTGCAATAACTACACCTTTAAATAACTGTATTCTAGATTTTTCTCCTTCAATTACCCTTACACCAACAGTAACAGTATCCCCTGATTTAAATTGAGGAATATCTTCTTTTAATTCATCTTTTATAGAATCTAAAATTTTATTCATTTTTTTCTCCATTATTTTTAGACTTATACTTTTCAAATAAATCTTTTCTTCTTTTTTTTGTCTTTTCTATCCTTTTATCTAAAAACCAATCTTTTATTTTTTGATGATGTCCAGATAATAAAACATTAGGGACTTTTAAACCCTCATAATCTCGTGGTCTTGTATAATGAGGACCATCTAATAAATCATCAAAAAAAGAATCTGTTTCAGCTGATTCATAATGATTAAGCACTCCTGGAATCAACCTAACAATTGAATCAATCATAACAAGAGATGGCAATTCTCCATTTGTCAAAACATAATCTCCAATAGATAATTCATCAGTAACAATACTATCTCTTATTCTCTGATCAATACCTTTATAATGACCACAAACAAAAACCAATGAGCTTTCATTTGACAAATCAGTTGCTATTTTCTGTGTAAATAATTGACCATCTGGTGTTGGAAAAACAACCCTAGCTTTTTTTATATTGATACTATTAAAAGCTCTCAAAACAGGACCTGCTTTCATAATCATGCCCTTACTTACACCAAATGGATAATCATCAATTCCACCATCATCTTTATTGACAAAATCAAATAAATTAATAACTACATATTTAACCTTTTCTCTATCAACTGCTTTTTTCAACATACTTTGACCGAATATTGCATTTAATATATCAGGAAAAGGCGTTATAACATATATAGTTAACATTTATTTATAAATACATCAGAATTTTTTACAATTACCACCTTATTTTCAAAATCAAAAAGCTCTATAAAATCATCAAATATTGGTATCATCACTTCTTTTTCCTTATAAGAAAAAATTAAAGAATCATTCGTAGGTAAATTAATAACATCTGTTATTAATCCATACTCTACTTCCGATTCATCTTTAACCATAAAACCAATCAAATCAACTAAATGTACATCTTGAGCACTATTAAAATCTACTCTAGATACATATATTGTTTTATTTGAAAGACTTTCAGAGTCATTCCTTGTATTAAGTCCTTCAAACTTAATGACTTTATATTTACCTGATGAAGCTAAATATTCAACCTTTAAGTTTTGATATTTGCTATCATCAATTTTAACCCAAACATTAATCTTTTTTCTTAATGTTTTAGAATCTTTATTATATAAAAAAAGCTTTAATTCTCCCTTAAGACCCTTTGGCTTAACAATATCTGCTATAGCAACAAGATCTTCGGGGATATCATTACTACTACTATTCAATTATTTCTAGAATAGCTCTTTTTCCACCTTCTTTAGCATTTGATGCAGAGAGTAAGGTTCTTATTGAATTGACATTTTTACCTTTCTTACCAATCACTTTACCTAAATCACCATCACCAACATTAAGCTCATAAACTATTGTATTTTCACTCTCATTAACATTAACCTGAACTTCATCAGGTTTATCAACTATAGATTTTACAATATCTTCAAGTAATTTCTGCATTTTTTTCTCCATCTTTTTCTATAACAAATTTTTCACTATTTTTCTTTTTTATCTATTTCTTCCGCTGCTGCTTCCTCTGGAGCTTCTTCTGCTGGAGCTTCCTCTGCTGGAGA
>CETH01065300.1_pt1 | contig 27170 bp, 28 predicted proteins | sample 361461 | NCBI WGS metagenome assembly CETH01 (sample SAMEA2622695, study PRJEB7988) | marine metagenome | isolation source: saline water (ENVO:00002010), including
CAAATAGGAATCCGTTTAGGCTACTCGTCTAGGATTCGGGTAGGTTGCTTGAGCAATATGGCGACATATTGCCTAGATAGATGGCCATTTAACACAGAATCCGGCTTATAGATCAACTCACCTAATTTTTTTTAAAAAAAAGTGTGTAAAAGTGTGTTAAATGTAGTATAAAGTGTGTAGATATTAATTTTTTACATACATTATGTTTGGTTTTACAACAATTTCGATAGATGCAAAGGGAAGGTTAGCTATCCCAGCAAAATACCGAGATCAACTTCTTTCTCAAAATGAAGATAGTATTGTTGTTACAAGAGATCCCCAGTATCCAGCATTAAAGATCTATCCAGGTTCAATCTGGAAAGGTATATCTGATGAACTACAATCATTGCAAGGTCTTGATCCAATTGTAAGAAACTTGCAATGGACAATTTTAGGAAATGCTAGTGTGAGTTCATTTGATCCAAAAGGCAGAATGTTAATACTATTGCCCACAGAGCTCAGAGAGTATGCAGAAATTAAAAAAGAAGAAAAAGCATCTTTCATTGGCATGGGAAATAAATTTGAAGTCTGGAATGACAAAAATTGGGAAATGAGGCAAACAGGCGGCGCTTTATCAACTGAAATTCTTGAGGTTGTATTGCCAGAAAGTTTAAAAACAATATCTTTTTAAAGGGGTAAAAAATGAATTGGGAAATAATTGAAGAAAATGCTGGACTAGCCAAGATCAAAGTTATCGGCGTTGGTGGTGCTGGAGGGAATGCAGTTATCCATATGATAAATCATGAGATCCAGGGAGCAGATTTTATTTGCGCAAACACTGATTCTCAAGCATTAGATAGAGCAAAAGGATCTACTATTTTAAAGCTTGGTGATAATGTTACTAGGGGTTTGGGAGCTGGAGCAGATCCAAAGGTAGGAAGGGCTGCAGCTGAAAGAGATAGAGCTGCAATTGAAGAATTATTATCTGGAGCAGATATGATCTTTATCACTGCAGGAATGGGAGGAGGAACTGGAACCGGTGCTGCCCCAATTATTGCAGAAATCGCCAAGGAGCTTGGAGCTTTAACGGTAGCTGTAGTTACCAAGCCATTTAACTTTGAAGGTCATAAAAGAAAAGCTGCAGCCGAACAAGGTATAGCCGAGTTAGTTGAAGAAGTTGACAGTCTAATTACAATACCGAATCAAAAATTGATGGATATTCTAGGAAGAAAAACGTCCATGGAAGAGGCTTTCGCAAAAGCAGATGACATCTTAAAAGGGGCGGTTCAAGGCATATCTGACATTATCATGAAACCCGGCTACATAAATGTCGACTTTGCTGATGTAAAAACAGTTATGTCAGAAAAAGGTATAGCTATGATGGGCACAGGTCAATCAAGCGCTGATGAAAGAGGAATTGATGCTGCTAGCCAAGCTGTCAGCTCAGAGCTGCTAGAAGACATTGAGCTAAAAGACGCAAGGGGCATACTAGTAAACATAACTGCAAAATCTCCAACAATGGCTGATTTTGATGAGGTTGATTCAGTTATTAGAGAATTTACAGCTGATGACGCAACTATTATTTATGGAACCGTGATGGAAGACTCAATGGATGAAGAGGAATTACTTGTAACGGTTGTTGCGACAGGCGTAAATCAAAAAACAGCAACTTTAGCGGTTGATAATTCTAGAAAAGCAACAGTGCAACTAAATCCAGTGGGTTTAGATGCGCCAAAACTAGATAAATTGGTCGAGTCAGGTGGCACATCGTCTGCAGAGGATATAGATTTCCTTGATGTGCCGACCTTCATGAGAAAGCAAGTAGATTAAATCAATGCTCCATGTTCCAGTTCTGCTGGAAGAATCATTAGATTTCTTGCTCCATGATTTGTCTGGAACTTATCTTGACTTAACTTTTGGACGAGGCAGCCACTCTCAGGAAATCTTAAATAGAATCTCCCCCCAAGGGTCACTGCATGCTGTTGATAGGGATCAAGAGGCAGTCTCATATGGGAAAGATAAGATAAAAGATTCACGTTTTAGTATTTACCACGCAAATTATTCTGAAATTGATTCACTATTTCCTGAACAGCAATTTGATGGAATTTTATTAGATCTTGGTACTTGTTCAACTCATTTAGATGATCCAATGAGAGGTTTTAGCTTCCAAAGTGATGGGCCTTTAGATATGAGAATGGATACATCTTCAGGCTTTAGTGCTGCTGAGTGGTTAAACAGTGCACCTGAAAAAGAGATAAGCGATATTTTATATGAATATGGAGATGAAAAAGCATCAAGAAAAATTGCAAAGGCCATAGTTCAGTTTAGAGCCACTAGGTTAATGGAAACTACAATTCAACTAACAAAAACGATTGAAACAATTCTTAAAAGAACTGGCAAAATCCATCCAGCAACAAAGTCATTTCAGGCTATAAGAATCCATGTAAACAATGAGTTGCATCATTTAAAAGTGGCGCTATCTAAGCTTCATGATGCCCTTAAAGCTGGTGGGGTTATAGTAATTATTTCATTTCACTCATTAGAAGATAGAATTGTAAAAAATTTTTTTAGACCTGAAATTAAAAAACTGCCCAAAGATATACCAATTAATATCTCAGTAAAAGAAACGTATAGGTGCATCAAGAAGAAAATAAAACCATCCACAAATGAAATAAAAGTGAATCCTCGCTCTAGGAGCGCAATCATGAGAGTCTTTTCAAAGTTATGAAACAAAATATCTTTATATATATTTTATTGATCAATATTTTTCTTTTATTTTGTCTATGCTTGGAGATTATCAAAATTAGATGGCAATTTAGTCAAGAGTACGAAAATAATGCTTATCTTCAGGTTGCAAATAATAAATTGATTGAAATAAATTTTAATTTGAAGACTGAATACTACCATTTAAGTTCTCCGGCTAAAGTTGAACGTCATGCTAAAGAAATTTTAAATATGGTAGAGATTACTAAAGTAATCGTCGTAAATTATGAAAAATAATTTTGGTTATAGCTGGCGGGCATACTTGATATACACATTTTTAACGATCAGCCTATTTATTTTAGTTTTTAGAATAATAAGCCTTCAATATATTGAAGGAGATTTCCTAACATCCAAAGGAAAGAGCATGCTTAAGATTTCTAGGTCGATCCCCGCAATACGCGGAAGTATATTAGATAGAAATAGTTTTCCTCTTGCAGTATCAATCAATCAGTATGATTTATATGCTTTAAAACAATTTTCAGAGGAAGATTTTAATAAATTAAAAAGTTTTCTGTTTTTAAATAAAGATTTTTCAGCTATTAAAAAACTGAATAAAAAAAATCTAATTTTCTCTAATCTGAATTTCTCTCAATATGAATCTGTAAAAAGTCTCAAACTTTCTGGTATTGAAATTGAATCCTTTCAAAAAAGGTATTATCCGCTTGGTGAGCAGGTATCAACATTAGTTGGATTTGCTGGAAAAGATGGGTTCGGCCTAGAGGGACTTGAAAATATCTTAGATGCTGAATTATCTGGAGTGTCAGGCCAAGAAACAATTTATAGAAATGCAAGCAGGAGACCTCAGGTGATTCAAGAAGCTATGCAAGGTCTTGATATAAAGTTAACTATTGATAGCAGGATTCAGTTTTATGCTTATAAACATCTTTCAAGCTTTGTTGAGGCTAACAACGCAAAAGGGGGTAGCGCGATAGTGTTGGATAATATATCCGGAGAAATTTTAGCAATAGCTAGTTATCCCTCATACAATCCAAATAGCCCCAAAAGACAGATAAAGAGAAATAGAGCTTTGGTTGATGCATTTGAACCGGGCTCAATTATTAAACCTTTAGCTTTAGCTAAGGGTATTGATATGGGAATACTCTCTAAAAATCAGGTAATAGATACAAGTCCAGGATTTATAAATTTAAGTGGCAGGACGATATCTGATCCAAAAAATTATCATAAACTAACTACGAGTGAAATTATTGCAAAATCAAGTCAGGTTGGAGCTTCAAAACTAGCTCTACAAATTGGAATAGATGGATTGATTTCAGGTTACATAGGATTTGGTCTTTCAAAACCTCCCAATATTTTTTTTCCTAGCATTGCATATGGCGTTATTAACTCTAGGGAGAATATCTCTGATCACGAAATCGCAAGTATTGGATTTGGGTACAGCATGACCGCTTCCTCATTACAATTAGCGCAGGCATATTCAGTTTTTGCTAATGAGGGATATCTTAAAGATTTTAAAATTTTTTTGGATGATGTTGAGGTTTATAAGCAGAGAGTAATAGGTAAAGATGCTGCTGCTAATGTATTAGAGTCATTAAAATTAGTTGTATCAGATGGAACTGGAAGCCTTGCAAGAATATCAAATTATGATGTTGCAGGAAAAACAGGCACATCTCATAAAACTAGTTCAAAGGGTGGATATGATCAAAGCAAATATATATCGTCTTTTGCAGGCATTGCGCCATTATCATCGAAAAGGCTTACAATTTTTGTCAGCATTGATGAGCCAGGGCTAAATAATTATTCCGGTGGTGCTGTTGCTGCTCCTTTGTTTGCGGCTATTTCTAGCGATGTCTTAAGTTATCTAAATGAATAAATTATCCAATATTAAACCTTTTATTAATACAAACAAGTTTGACGGTCTTTTTATTTCATCCATTACTGATGATTCCAGAGACGTTCAAGAGAATTCATTATTTATTGCAAGGCAGGGAGTGGACTCACATGGAAATGAATTTATTAGAGATGCTATTCAGAGGGGAGCATCCTGCATTATTACCGATCAGAAATTAGATGAAGAGGTGGATATACCAATTCATTGCTTAGATAATCTGGAAGACAAGATCTTAGAAATCCTTTTTAGCTTTTATCATTTATCTGAAGATGATTTTATCTTTCATGGTGTAACAGGGACTAACGGGAAAACAACAACAGCCTTCATGGCTCATAACATTATCAGAGCTCTTAAAAAACCCTCAGTTTATATTGGTACTTTGGGGGCTATAATCAACGACGATATTTTGGAGACAAAAAGTAACACGTCGCCAGGAATATTTGAGATATTTCAAATTTTGCAGACTTGTAAATCTCAGCATAAAACATATATCTTCATTGAGATTTCTTCGCATGCATTAGCACAAAAAAGGCTAGGGAATCTGCCTTTTTCACAAACATTACTTCTCAATATTCAATCTGATCATCTGGATTATCATAAAACAGAATCAAATTACATTAATGCAAAATTATCCATTATCGAACTTAATAATAAAAATCCTACAATTATTTTTATAGATAAAATTCAAGACTTGCTTGAAAATTTTTCTGATAATCAAAAAAAACAACTTTCAAAATCACAATTTTTAAGTTCAACTGATACTTCAGCAGCATTAAAGTATTCCCTTGATTACAATCCAAATGGAAGTTCAAATATAAAATTGAGCTTTCCTAATTTATGCTTAGATGCTCAGGTTTCATTATTTCTTAAATTTAATGTGGAAAATTATATTTCAGCCATTGCGCTACTTTCAGACCAGATCTCTTTAGATGAATTTGAAATTATTAGAGGCAATACAATCAAGCTCCCACAAGGAAGAGGTGAGATTTTAAGATTAAGAGAGGGTAATATATTGATTGATTTTGCTCATGACCATCAATCCATTCAAAATGTTCTTTCTGAATTAGCTAATTATTATGATGAAATAGTTTTAGTTTTTGGATGTGGAGGAGATCGAGATAGGTCTAAAAGATCTAAGATGATGAAGGTTGCTCAAGATTTTGCCAGCAAAGTATTTTTCACATCTGACAATAATCGTTATGAATCTTTTGCCTCAATTGCGAATGATGCAATGGTCGGAAACTCTTCTGCAAGTATTGAAATTATAGAGGATAGGCAGGAAGCTATAAGCTTAGGAATTCAATGCTTAAATAAAGAAAATATATTGGTAATATTGGGTAAAGGTCATGAGACCTATATGGACGTATCTGGAAAAAAAATACCGTTTAATGACAAAGATTGTGTTCTAGAAATTTTAGGTAATGAAACTAATTAACAATACAAAAGATTTATTAACTCTTCTCCATCTTGATGGTGAATCAAATTTACCAATTAGTAATTTCCAAATTGATTCAAGGAAAGTAAAACAGAATTCAGTTTTTTTTGGTCTGACTGGCTCAAAAGAGGATGGCAGCTTTTATGCGGAAGATGCAATCAACAAAGGAGCATCTTTAGCAATTATAAGAAAGAGCAAAATTTCAAATTCTATGGCTTATTCACCAAAAATTATTTTAGTTAAAAGCCCCGAAGAATGTTTAATTAGTTCTGCCGAGATGGCAATCGAAAAATACAAAGGTATAGTCATTGGGGTTACTGGGAGCAATGGAAAAACAACAACCAAAACTATTTTAAATACATGCATAAAAAATAGTTATGGCACTTACCAAAACTACAATAATGAAATTGGTTTACCGCTGTGTGCTTTGGAACTGGACTCAAAAAATAGCACAGCAATTTTCGAGATGGGTGCAGCAAAACCAGGTGACATAGATCTGCTATCAAAAATAATTAAGCCAAGTATTGGCATTATTACCCATATAGGTCATTCTCATTTAGAGGGATTAAATTCAGTTAAGGGAGTCCTTCGAGTAAAATCTGAGCTTATAAAAAACATCAAAACAAATGGCTCTGCCATTGTTCCAAACGGTCAATATGTTCATTACTGGAAAAAAATGAGGAATGATATTGCCTTTTATACGTTTGGCCAAGATCCTTCAGCGTCTTTTTTCCCATCTCAAATTAAGATGACAAAAGAAGGTTTATCCTTTTTTATAGAATCGACCTACTTAAAGAATAAAGTCAAAATAAAAACAAAACTTATTGGAATGCATAATGTATTGAATATTCTGGCTTCTTTTGCAGCAGTTTATGCTGCTCATTTAAATACAAAGGACTTTACAGATGGCCTGAGAGAACTCAAGAATTCACCTCAGCGTTTAGATTTAAAATTATGGGTTAAGCAATCAACAGTTATCGACGATTCATATAATGCTAATCCTGATTCTATGAGGGCTGCATTAGATGTTTTGTGTAAATTTAAAGGAAGAAAGGTTGCAATCCTAGGAGACATGAGAGAATTGGGGAGATTTAGAAAGAAACTACACATTGACTTAGGAGACTATGCCAAAATACGTGGGGTAGATTGTTTGATTGGATATGGAGATTTAATCCGTCATACAGTATCTTCATTTGGTAATAATGGTTTTTTCTTTAAACATAAGCTGGAGTTAGTAAATTTCTTGAAAAAAAATCTTAAAGGAAAAGAGAAAATACTATTAAAAGGATCAAGATCAATGCGAATGGAAGAAATTCTAAACTTATGGAAATAATATGATCGAATTATTTGGTACTTGGCTAATGACATATGATTCTGGCTTCGATGTTCTGCGTTATTTAACTGTAAGAACTATTGGGGGGACCCTTACAGCGCTAATGCTATCAATTTTTCTTGGACCAACCTTAATTAGATTTTTAACTAATATTCAGTTCTCACAATCTATCAGGGGAGATGGACCTGAGTCACACCTTGCTAAGACTGGCACACCCACTATGGGAGGTTTAATTATTATCCTTTCATTAATTATTTCAACATTGCTCTGGTCAGATTTTAAAAATCCATACATATGGATTCTTATGTTTATTACCGTTTCATTCAGCTCTATAGGATTTTTAGATGACTGGTTAAAAATAAAGGAAAAAAATTCAAAAGGCTTAAAAGGAAAATACAAGCTCATCTTACAATTTCTTTTTGCTTTGCTCTCAATGCTATTTATGTTGCAGGTTTCCCCTAATGGAAATGAACAAATTTTTATTTTACCTTTTAATAAAGAATACATATTTGTAATTTCGCCTTTTATTTTTCTGTTAATTAGTATTTTTGTAATCATTGGTTCGTCTAATGCAGTTAATCTAACTGACGGTCTAGATGGGCTTGCAATTCTGCCATCAGTTTTGATAGCTGGTGGTCTTGGCCTCATTGCTTATGCATCTGGAAACTTAATAATCTCTGATTATTTATTCATCCCATTTAACCCGCTTAGTGGAGAGTTAATTGTGTTTTGTGGAGCCTTGATCGGAGCCGGCATTGGTTTTCTTTGGTACAACACATATCCTGCTCAGATATTTATGGGAGATTTGGGATCTTTAACACTTGGAGGAATTTTAGGTACCCTGGCAGTTTTAATAAGACATGAGATAGTATTTGCAATTATGGCAGGAGTTTTTGTGATGGAAACTTTGAGCGTAGTTATCCAAGTGGGCTCATATAAATTAAGAGGCAAGAGAGTCTTTTTGATGGCACCAATTCATCACCATTTTGAATTAAAAGGCTGGGCCGAACCAAAAGTTATTGTTCGATTTTGGATAATAACTTTTGTACTTGTCTTATTTGCACTTGCAACCTTAAAGCTCAGATAACCCTCAATGAAAGCCCTTATTTTTGGTTATGGAGTTACAGGCCAATCCATAGAAAGGTATTTGAAAAAAAAAGGTAAAGCTTATGAAATCTATGACCAAAATGTGAAAGGACCTAATATCTTTAATAAATTGCCGAATCAAAAAAAATTAAATTCATATGAGATAGTTTATTTGAGCCCTGGAATCAACATAAAGAAGATTTATGCAAATGGAGAATTTAATAAAATTGCATATCTAACTGATATGGATATTTTTTTTAAAGAGGATAAGTCATACAAAATTGGAATTACTGGTACTAATGGAAAAAGTACTTGCTGTTATCACTTGCATCAGCTTTTAGAAGAATCTCAATTAGTTGGTAATATTGGCGCGCCAGTATTGGATAATATTAATTCTTGTCGATATTCAATAATTGAGCTTTCTAGCTTTCAGCTTGAGAAGATGAAAGAGATTCAGCTAGATTTAGGCGTTCTCTTAAATATTTCTCCTGATCATATTGATCATCATGGAAATTTTGAAGAGTATAAGAAAGTTAAAAATAGAATCAAAGAATCAAAAAAAATAACGGAACAGTCTGATCCAAGAAAATTATGGTCGATGATTACTGGCAGACCTCAAAGATTAGTGCAAGATATTCAGTTAAAAGATTTACCCCACAGACATCAGTACATCGTAACTCGTGATCAAATTGTATTTATCAATGATTCGAAGGCAACAAATTTAACCGCACTTAAATTTGCATTAAAAAAAATGTCTGACCCTTATATGTTGATCCTTTGCGGAGATCCAGATAAAGAACAATATGAAAGCTATGAAATTGAAGGCCCAACAAAGGTTTACATTTTTGGCAATCATGCAGAGGAGATATCAAGGAAAATATCTCATCCAGAAAAAATATTGTTCCATAATCAAGGTCTTTCATCAGTAATGGGATCCATATTTAAAGAAAAATATAATTCTCAAACTCATATACTTTTTTCACCTGGTCATCCAAGCGGTCAAGATTACAAAAACTTTGAAGAACGAGGAGATCATTTTATAGAGCTTGCACTAGGTTCAAATGATTGATCGCGACAACATATTAATTGTTTTTCCATATCTCTCTCTGTTGTTTATTGGTCTTATGATGGTTGCATCTTCTAGTGTTTATGTATCTGAGGATATTTATGGGACCCCTTTTCATTTTGCGTCGAGACAAATAATTTTTTTTATCATTGGTGTCATTGCAACAATTATTGCTTTAAGCATCCCATCAAATATATTTTTAACATTAGATTGGGTAATTTTGATTGGCTCTTTTTTATTACTTATTGCTCTTTTCTTCCCTGGGGTGGGCACAGAAGTCAATGGAAGTCTTAGATGGATTAGAATTGGCCCAATAAATATTCAACCCTCAGAAGTAAGCAAGATTGCCTTAGTTATATATGTTTCAGGTTATTGCGTTAGAAGACTAAGTGAAATTAACACGTCATTAGGTTTTTTAAGGCCTTTGGCTGTTTTGGCTCTTTTTGGATTATTAATTATGTCCCAACCTGATCTTGGATCAACACTTGTAATAGGAGCTTTGGTGATTGCAATATTGTTTTTTGCAGGAATTTCATTTTTACAGTTCTTACTATTAATCTTGCTTACGGCAGCATTGGGTGCTGTTGCTGTATACCTAGAGCCTTATAGGTACATAAGATTTATTTCATTTACTGAGCCGTTTGAAAATTTTTATGGACCAGGATGGCAGTTATCAAATGCACTACTAGGAATCGGGAGGGGTGAGTGGTTCGGTCTTGGTTTAGGTAATGGTTTGCAAAAAAATTTATATTTGCCCGAGCCACATACTGATTTTATTTTTGCTGTAATTGTTGAAGAGTTTGGATTAGCTGGAGGCTTAATTGTAATTTTTTTATTTGGTTTATTAATTCTAGGCATAATTAAGACATCAATAAAAGCACTAGATCTAGGTAAGTTATTTCAAGGATTGCTTGCTTTTGGAGCAGGTATTTTGATTGCAATTCAAGTAGTGTTTAATATAGGAGTAAATCTTGGAATCTTGCCAACAAAGGGTTTAACTCTTCCTTTTATAAGCTATGGGGGCACAAGCTTAATTTTATTTATGTTTTTAATGGGCCTAGTTTTAAGAATTAATTTTGAAAATAAGACGATAAAGTAATGAAATTTTTAATTTCTGCAGCAGGAACCGGGGGTCATGTTTTTCCTGCACTAGAGTTTGGTAGAGAATGTATCAAAAATGATCATGAAGTTCTTTGGATTGGAACAAAAACTGGCATAGAAAATAGAGTCCTCCCTCAGAATATAAAACTTTTAACTATTCCTATGAAAGGGTTTAGAGGAAAAAATTTGATTTTTAAAATCACTTCCTTAATAGGTTTAATAGCCTCAATTTTTAAGAGTATTTTTTATATACAAAAAAACAATATTGATTATATCGTTTGCTTTGGAGGATATATCTCTTTACCTGTCGGGTTATCGGCATGGATTTGCAGAAAACCTCTTTTCTTGCACGAGCAAAATGCGATCATGGGAACATCTAATAAGTTGTTAAAAAAATTTTCAAAAATAATTTTTTTAGGATTTTCAATTAATGAACCGATTTCAAAAAACATGATGCTCGTCGGAAATCCTATTCAACAGTTGAAATCATCCCCTTTTGTTGATCTAAATCATGAACCTATAAGGATCTATGTAACAGGTGGAAGTCTAGGCTCTGAATTTATAAATAAAAATATACCTATTGCTTTAAATGAACTGAACATCCCGTTAGAAGTGAAGCATCAATCCGGAAAAGGAAAATCATTAGGGATAAAAGAATTATATTCAACCAATATCTCTATAGAGGTAGAAGAGTTTTATGATTTACCTCATGAAGTAATTCTGTGGTCAGATTTTATTATTTCTAGAGCAGGCGCACTTTCTTTATCAGAAGCCGTCAGTTTAAGAAGAGGATCTCTAATGATTCCTTTGCCATCTGCAATTGACAATCATCAGCTTTTAAATGCTTCATATATTTCAGATTTAGATATGGGGTTGATCCATGCTGAGCTTGAATCTATTGAATCCCTCTCGCAAAAACTTAAACATATTATTGAAAAAAAGCTTTATTTGAAATGGTCAGAGACAGATAGTAATTTAGATCATTTTCAAGCTGCAGGAACAATGCTAAGTTCAATTTTAAAATTTAAAAATATATGACTGCTTTAGGATTTCAAAAGTTTAAAAAAATTCATATGATCGGTATTGGTGGGTCGGGCATGATTGGGGTTGCTACGATTTTACAAAAAAGAGGTTTTAAAGTTACAGGTTCAGATCTTGTTATTACAGATGAGTTAAAGGAATTAAAAAAACTTGGTGCTAAAGTTCAAATTGGTCACGAACCTAGGCTTATTAAGAATGCTGATTTGGTTGTTGCTTCATCTGCAATATCTAAGAGAAATCCTGAGCTTTCATATGCCAAAAAATTACGATTAACTATTATTCCTAGGGCTGAGATGCTCGGAACTTTAATGAAACCATATCGAAGTATTGCGATTGCTGGTAGTCACGGCAAGACTACTACAACTAGTATAATTGCAAGTATTTTTAACGCAGCAAATTTAAGTCCTACTTATGTTATTGGAGGCCAAGTATTAAGCGTTGGGAGAAGTTCCAATCTTGGGGATGGTGACTATATCATTGTTGAGGCCGATGAAAGCGACGGATCATTTCTTCATCTTCAACCTGATATTGCTGTAATTACAAATATAGACAACGATCATTTAGATTTTTATGAATCAAATCAAGAAAAATTAAATCAATCTTTTGTAAGTTTTGCCGAGAATTTGCCTTTTTATGGTTATATTTTACTAAATTTAGATGACTTAAACATTCGAAAAATTTCTAAAGATATTCATAGAAGGCAAATAACATTTGGCTTTAGCGCAAAAAATAGATTTCAGATAACCGATATAAAGCTAAAAGACGGTCTTCAAAAATTTCAAATAACAGATCATAGCAATAAAAAATATTATAAATTTTCTACGCATTTAAGTGGAAAACATAATATATACAATGTTACTGCAGCTATTTGTGTAGCCATTGAAGAAAATATTTCTATAAAGAATATTTCAAAAGGATTAAATGATTTTCAAGGTGTAGGTAGAAGGTTTGAGATTTCAAATCTTAATTTCTCTGATAAGCCTCGAATTTTAATCGATGATTATGGCCATCATCCTGTTGAAATTTCAGCAACCATTCAAGCAGTACGCCAAAAATTTCCTCGTAAGAAAATATGCATGATTTTTGAGCCACATAGATTTACTAGGACTCAACAACTTTTTAATGATTTTGTCAAAGCGCTTTCCCTAGTAGATAGCTTGTTGCTTTTAGACATATATCCCGCCAGTGAAAAACCAATTAAAGGAATTTCTTCAAAAAAATTAATTTCTGAGATAGCTAAAAATCATAAACATGCTGAATACATTGGAAAGTCTGACCCTTTGGTTTGGTTGCAATCAAATTTTGAAAATTTCTCAATTTTAATTACACAAGGTGCTGGAACTATATCAAAATTGAATAAAAAGATTAAACATAAGTGGTAATAAAAAAAATTACAGTTTTGTATGGCGGAGAGTGCTCCGAGCGAAGTGTATCCTTGGAAAGTGGCAAATATGTATTTCAATCAGTTAAGGATTTAGGCTATGAGGCTGAATTAATCGATTATCCAAGTGAATTTTCACCTGAAAAATTTTTGCAAGGTGATTTTGTTTTTATTGCTCTTCACGGGCAGGATGGAGAGTCAGGAGAGCTTCAAAGCTTCTTACAACAAAATAACATTCCATATACCGGAAGCGGTTATGAAGCATGTAAATTTACTTGGAATAAAGATACCTTTAAAAAAATCTTAAGAAAAAATAGAATTCCAACCCCAAATTGGATTTCTGTTCCCTCTTTGCATGGATTTAAGGGCAATTTAGATGATTCAATTTTTGACCAATTTAGACCATTCAATGAAATTTTTTTAAAGCCTACAGAGGATGGATCTAGTATAGATGTTTTTAAATTATCAACTAATGACGATCTCCAAAAAGCAATTAGCGATAGCTTAGACTCAAAAAGACAATTTATATTTGAAGAAAGTATAGATTTTAAAGAACTAACCGTTCCTATACTTAATGGAAAATGTTTGCCCCCAGTAGAGATAATAACCAAAGAATCTTTCTATAATTTTAACGCAAAGTATGTCAATGACGACACTGAGCTTAATGAATTGATAATTACTGATAAAAAGAAAATGGAGCTTGAGCAGATTTGCTTAAAAACACTAAATATCGTTAAAGCTAGGGGCTGGTTAAGAGTTGACCTTATGCAAGATAGAAATCAAAACTTTTATGTTCTTGAGGTAAATACAGTTCCTGGGATGACATCTCATAGTTTATTTCCTAAATCAGCAGAATCAATTGGCTTATCATATAACGAGCTTGTAAATGAAATTATCAATGCTGAAAGCTAGATTTTTATTATTCATTCTCATAGCCAATATTTTTCTTGGATGCTCCGACATCTCAAGCCAAAGAGCAATCGTATTTTTTGAAAACCCTCAATTTTTAGAACAAGAGAAGGACCTACTAATAGCCTTGGAGGATATAAATTCATACAAAAACCTTTATGAATTTTTGCAAAATCAAAACTGGATCAATTCTTTCTTGATTAAGAAAAATCTTTTCAAACCTCTAGAAATATTTATTGAGTCAAAAGAACCTAAATATATTTGGCAAGAAAAGTTTTATTTAGATGAAAATTTAAATAAATTTTTATATTTTGAAGAACATCCAGATTTATTGCATCTAAATACACCGATTGAACTCGTTGCTGAATGGTTAAAAGTTGAAAAGCAGTTTTATGAGGTAACCAAAGCTTTTAATTTAAAAATTTCTTCCGTTACTTACACCGAAGCAGAGGGTTGGTATTTTAAAACTAGAAATAATTTACGAATCAATATGGGTTCTGATCTCTCCTATAAAATATTTAAAAAACTTTCCTTAACTTTAAAATATATTTTCGAAAAAAACTTAACTCCGAGTATTATTGATTTAAGATACAAGGATGGAGCAGCATTAAATTATGGCAAGTAACGGAGCAAAAGATTCTGACTATGTTGTCGGATTAGACATAGGGACCTCAAAGGTTGTATGTATTATTGGTAAGTATGTTGATCAACATTTATTAGAAGTAGTCTCTATGGGGTCTTATCCATCTAGCGGGCTTAAAAAAGGGGTTGTGGTAAATATTGATGCAACCACGGACGCAATTCAAAAATCTATTGATCAGGCTCAGGCATCATTTGAAGGAAAAATTAAGAATGTATATGTTGGGATTGCTGGCAATCATATTCGTAGTTTAAATTCTCATGGAATAGTTGGCATCAAAGATAAAGAAGTTGAACCAAGTGATATAGATAGAGTTATTGAGGCAGCACAAGCAGTCGCAATTCCATCAGATCAAAGAGTGCTGCATGTCCTTCCTCAAGAATATGTTATAGATAATCAAGACTCTATTAGAGAGCCACTTGGAATGTCTGGAGTCAGGTTAGAATCTCATGTACATCTAGTGACCTGTGCTAATAATGCTATTCAAAATATAGAAAAATGCGTAAAACGATGTGGAATTAGTGTAGATGGCTTTGTTTTAGAGCAGTTAGCTAGCTCATATTCTGTATTATCAGAGGATGAAAAAGAGCTTGGGGTGTGTTTAGTGGATATAGGCGGAGGTACCACAGATATTGCAGTATTTAACTCTGGCTCAATATCATTTACTGGAGTGATTCCAATAGCAGGTGATCAAGTAACCAGCGATATAGCTGTTGCATTAAGAACTCCAACTGCTCAAGCAGAAGATATTAAGCAAAAGCATGGTTGTGCAGCTGCAGAACTTACTCAAGATGGAGAAACCTTAGAAGTAATGAGGGTTGGAGGAAGGCCACCTGAGGATTTATCAAGACGGTCATTGGCTGAAATAATTGAACCAAGATATGTTGAGCTTTTTGATCTAGTAAAAGCAGAAATTAAACGTAATGGTTTCGAAAATAAAATTCCTGCAGGGATTGTTCTTACAGGCGGCACTTCAAAAATGGAAGGAGCTGTGGCTTTGGCTGAGTCTATCTTTCAAAGTAGTGTAAGGCTTGGTATTCCGGAAAAATTTAATGGAATGGAGACTGTATTAAAAAATCCAATATATGCTACAGCATTGGGTTTGGTTGGCTTTGGTTTTGATCAGATTAAGCAAGGATATACCTTAGAAAATAATAAAAGTTTTTTTGATAAAGCTTTTGGTTTCTTGAAAAATAATTATTGATTGCTGCATGTATTTGGCATAGAATTCATCCTCCTTGGTTTTTTGATATTCAAAAAATCTTTTAACTCATAAGGAAAAACATGAATAATTACGAATTAATCCTAATACTCAACCCAGACTTATCTACTAAGTTTGATGAGTTTCAAAAAAAGTTTGAAAAAACTTTGACAGATATAAGTTTTAAAATTAATAAGCTTGAGAATATTGGTCGTAGGCAGCTAGCTTACAGTATTCTCAATCATAACAAAGGTCATTATGCTATTTTGCAGATTGAAGGCCCATCAGAGTCTGCTTTGGAGCTAGAATCTAAATTAAAATATGATACTTCTGTGATACGTCACCTTTTATTAAAAGTTGACTCTCCATCATTAGAGGATTCATTGTTACTCTTAGAATCAAGGGAGGCAAAAAAAGCTCCTCAAGAAGAAGATCAGTCTCAAGAGAAACCAAAAGTTATACCAGCAGAAAAAAATGACTCTGATGAGTCATCTGATAAAGAAGAAGTAAAGGATGGTGAATAATGACTGTATCTAATAACAAAAATTTTCATTACAAGAATGTTGACCTCCTTAAAAAGTACATTACTGAGACAGGAAAAATCATACCTGCAAGAGTTTCTAATATCAGCGCTTCAGAGCAAAGAAAACTAACAAAAGCAATTAAGATCGCTAGATTTTTAGCTTTATTACCATACACAGACTCACATAGATAAATTATGAAAATTATACTTTTAGATAAAATCCATAAATTAGGTGAAATTGGAGAGGTTGTTGATGTTAAATCAGGATATGCAAGAAATTTTCTTATTCCAAAAAAGAAAGCAATGTTTGCCTCCGATGAAAACCTTAAGTACGTTGAAAGTAAAAAAGCAGAACTAGCAGCAGCATCGGCTGATGAGCTGGCAAATGCGCGAGGGAAGGCTGATGAAGTCTCTGGAGCTAGAGTTGAAATTAAGGTTCAGGTAACTGAGGAGGGAGCATTGTATGGCTCAGTTGGAACCAGAGAAATTTCAGATGCATTTAATGAAATTGAACATACTGTTGACAAAAGTTTTATTCAATTGCCTGATGGGCCCTTAAAAGAGCTTGGAGATTATTCAATTACTTTACTATTCCATCCTGAAGTTTCATGTGTTGTCGAGGTGTCTGTTCAACCTGAGTAGTTGTTATCTTAATAATATGATGTAAGAATCATATTTATGTCTAGCAAATCCATAGAAAATACAGAGCAAGTGAGAGAGCTTGAAAGAGCTATCTTAGGTGGGTTAATGCTTGAGACAGAAAGATATGATGCTGTTAGCGAGATTATTGAATTCAGCGATTTTGAGGGTCAAGATCATCAAAATATTTTTCAATCAATGGGAGAGCTTGTTAATTCTAATAAACCCCTAGACCCTCTAACTGTTTCAGATCGACTGGACAGCAAAAATCTCCTGACAAGAGCAGGTGGTAAGAATTATTTAATTGATTTAGCCTCTACTAGTACCTCCGCAGCACATTTAGAAGCTTATGCTGGGATGATTAGACAAAAATCTATCTCAAGAAGGCTAATGAAAATTAACTCAGAGATTTCTGAACTTATTATTAATCCTCAAGGTAAAGATGCAGCAGAATTGCTTGACGAAGCTGAAACAAAAATTTTTTCTTTAAATGACGAAGCTAGCAGAACATCGACCAATATTCAAAAATTAGATGAGTTAATCCCTCAATCAATTGAGAGAATGAATAAAATTGCAAAAAATGGATCATCTCTGCTTGGTGCCTCTACAGGTTATAAGGATCTTGATAAAAAGTTACAGGGGCTGCAAAAGGGAGACTTGATAATTGTTGCTGCTAGACCAAGCATGGGTAAAACAGCATTAAGCATGAATATTGTTGAGAACTTTGTTCTTAATAAAGATATTTCTGGAGGTGTTTTAGTATTCAGCCTTGAAATGCCAGCTGAGGCATTAACTACTAGATTATTAGCTAGTAACGCTAAAATTGATCAACAAAAGGTTAGATCAGCCTCAATGAATCAAGCTGACCTTAAAAAGTTTATGGAGTCATCTTCTAAATTAAAAGATTTACCTCTTTATATTGATGATAGTTCAATGCTCTCACCTATGGAGTTGCGAGCAAGAGCTCGTCGAATTGCTAGACAAGAACCCAATGGATTGTCGTTGATAGTCGTGGATTATCTTCAATTGATGCAATTACCTGCGTCACAAGAAAATAGAGTAAATCAAATTTCTGAAATTTCTAGATCTTTAAAAATGCTTTCAAAAGAACTTAATGTTCCAGTAATCGCATTATCTCAGTTAAATCGAGCCGTAGAGCAAAGGCCCAATAAACGACCTATTATGGCAGATCTAAGAGATTCAGGTGCAATTGAGCAAGACGCAGATGTAATCTTATTTATTTATAGAGATGAGGTTTATAACGAAGATTCTGAAGAGGGAAACAAGGCTGAAATTATTATTGGTAAACAAAGAAATGGACCGATCGGGAAAGTGAATCTCACTTTTCTTAAAGAATTTACAAGGTTTGAAGACTTTGCTGTTGATAGTTATTACGACTCAATTCAATGATTGAACCAAATTCAGAGCTTGTAATTGATTATGAGCTTGTAAGAAATAATATCCAAGTAATTAAAAGCAACTTATCTGCAAATTGCAAAATCATGGGTGTCATTAAAAGTAATGCATACGGGCATGATCTTGAGATAGCTGCTAAGGCATTAGATGATTCAATTGATGGATATGGTGTGGTTAGAATGGAAGAGGCTCTTAAGATAAGAGAAACATCCTCAAAGCCAATCTTGGTTATGCAAGGTGTATATTCATCAGATGCATATGATGCTTTAAAAAAAAATAATATATGGTCTGTCATTCATTCAATATCTCAATTGCCACTAGCAAAGCAATACCGAGATGATTTGCAGTTTTGGATTAAAGTAAATACTGGCATGAATAGGCTGGGTATTGGACTGGATGAGCTTAATCAATTTGAATTACTTCTAAAGAATCCAAATGTTTTAATGACACATTTAGCGTGTGCTGATAAACCAGAAGATGAGTTAAATGATGCTCAATTTAAGAATTTTGATCATGCTTGGAATCAGATTGAAATAGAAATGGAAAGAAGTGTATTGAATTCTGCAGGAGTATTTAATTTTCCTGATAGAGCATACGATTGGGTTAGACCAGGTATCGCGATGTATGGAGGAATTGATTTTTCTGGTCTGATAACTGCTATGACTTTTAGAAGTCAAATTATCTCTATTCAATCCTTAGATAAAAATGAAAGAATTGGATATGGCGGAAGGGTAAAGACAAACAAATCTTCTAAGATTGCTATTGTTTATTGTGGTTATGCTGATGGTTTCCCCCAAACGGCGATAGATGGAACAGCTGTATTAGTGAATGGCCATCGATCTCAAATTCTTGGAAGAGTCAGCATGGACCTAATTTCAATTGATGTTACAGAAATCCCCGATTGTAAAATTGGAGATTGGTGTGAATTATGGTCTCCTGAATTGTCTATCTTAGAAAATACAGAAAAGAATGGTTTGCTTTCTTATGAACTTATGACCAAAATGAATCAAAGAGTAAAACGATACTATTTAAATATATGAAAATTGATTATTTAAAAAACAACCCTAGAGAAATTCAATTGGAGGAAGATCTTCCTCCATACATGACTGAAGGTGTGGCTAATGATATTGCAGAAATCTTTAATACTCCTTTATCTGGAGCATATAACTGGGATTATACTGTTCAAGATAATAGGATTAAAAAACTTTACGAGCTCGGTAAGGAGCTAAATTGGAATGTTGAGTTTGATATTGATTGGTCCAGACCATTTGAGCCAATGATTGAGCCAACTCCAATATTTTGGGATGATTATGCTCCTTATCAAAAATTTTCTGATGACAAAAAAATAGAATTTTTAAATCATCGAATTGCTTGGAGCCAAAGTCAATTTCTTCATGGGGAGCAAGGAGCTCTTTTAGTTGCATCTCAACTGACTTCATGCGCTCCAACTTATAATGCAAAACTATATGCTGCATCCCAGACTTTTGATGAAGCCAGGCATGTGGAGGCTTTTAATAAGTATATTCAAACAAGAACAAAGCTTATGTATCCAATAGGCAATGCATTGAAATCAATTTTAGATAAAATTCTTACTGATCCAAGATGGGATTTAAAATTCATTGGCATGCAGATTATTATCGAGGGATTGGCGCTGGCTGCATTTCAAACCTCTAGAGAGCTTACTAAGGATCCAGTCTTGAGAGACATGCTAGGTTTGATCATAAGAGATGAAGCTAGGCATGTTACCTTTGGAATAAACTATTTAGAAGAATTTGTTGAAACCTTATCAGAAGACGAGAAAGAAGACCGTGCACAATTTGCCTATGAAGCATGTTGGTTAAGTAGAGAAAGGCTTGTTTCAACGGATGTTTTTGAACATTTTGGTTGGGATGCCGAGGAAGCTAGACAATTTCAATTGAGTTCTGATATTACTAAGCATTTTCAAAAACTGCTCTTTCAAAGAGTTATGCCAAATTTAAGAAGAATTGGTCTATTAAGAGATTCTGTAAAAAGTAAGTTTGAAGATTTGGGTATCTTGGAGTTTGCAGAAGCCAAAAGTGATGCTGATATAGATTGGGCTGATTTATCAAGACCATTGTTTGAAGAATCTGCTTAACTTAGTTTTTATTAGGACTAGAATCTGATATTCTGTATTCCCATCATAACTTAATAATTGATGGCTCAAACAAAGTACATTTTTATAACTGGTGGCGTTGTCTCTTCCCTTGGCAAAGGTATCGCAGCCGCATCAATTGGAGCTCTTTTTGAGGCAAGAGGACTAAATGTCTCTTTGAACAAGCTCGATCCTTACATCAATGTTGACCCTGGAACTATGAGTCCCTTTCAACATGGCGAAGTTTTTGTTACAGATGATGGAACAGAAACTGATTTAGATCTTGGGCATTATGAAAGATTTGTTCGTTTTCAAGCAAGTAAAAAAAATAATTTTACTGCTGGAAAGGTTTATGAAGAAGTTATACAAAATGAAAGGAGGGGTGACTATCTCGGTGGAACTGTTCAGGTTATTCCTCATATCACCGACGAAATCAAAAGAAGAATTAAAGAAGGCGCAAAGGGTGCTGATATAGCAATCGTAGAAATAGGCGGAACAGTAGGTGATATTGAAAGTCAACCTTTTATCGAAGCAATTAGACAAATGATGTTGGAACTTCCATCATCTAATACTGCATTAGCGCACCTTACTTTGGTTCCATACATAAAGGTATCTGAGGAACTCAAAACTAAGCCTACTCAACATTCTGTGAAGGAGCTTAGATCCCTTGGCTTACAACCAGATTGCTTAATATGCAGATTAGAAAAAGAGCTGCCAGATGACGAAAAGAAAAAGATCGCCTTATTTTGCTCAGTAAATCCAAATAGTGTTATATCAATGCATGATGCAGAAACAGTATATTCAATACCTTTGCTTTTATATGCTCAAGGTGTAGACAAAATTCTTGTCAAGAAATTAAATTTATTGAAAGTAAAATCTCCCAGATTGAATGATTGGAAAAGAGTGGTTGATGCAAAATTAAACCCTAAGAAGAAAGTTTCTATTGCGGTTGTTGGTAAATATGTTGATTTAAAAGATTCCTATAAATCATTAAACGAAGCCCTTGATCATGCTGGAATTGTAAATCTTGCTAAAGTGGAGATTCATATGATAGATGCGGCAAAAATAAATAAAGCAAATGTAGCAAAAATTTTAAAATCTTATCAAGCAGTTCTTGTGCCAGGTGGATTTGGAAGCAGAGGCATTGAAGGAATGATTTTAGCCTGTAAATTTGCAAGAGAAAATAAGTTGCCATATTTTGGAATCTGTTTAGGCATGCAAATCGCTATCATTGAATTTTCTCGAAATATATTGAAGCTAAAAAATGCAAATAGCACTGAATTTAACATCAAGACTCAATATCCGGTTATTGGATTGGTCACGGAATGGAAGGACGCATCAGGCAAAATAGAGCATAGAGATGAAAATTCTAATTTAGGAGGCACTATGCGTTTAGGTGGTCAGAAGTGTTTAATTAAAAAATCTTCGTTGTCTCACAAGCTCTATAAAAAATTAACTATTACTGAAAGACATCGCCATAGATATGAAGTCAATCCAGAGTACAAAAATCAATTAATTGCAGGAGGCATGGATATTGTTGGTACTTCGCTAGATGGTAACCTGGCCGAAATGATTGAAATTAAAAAACATCCTTGGTTTCTAGGCTGTCAATTTCATCCAGAATTTACCTCTAATCCTAGAGATGGACATCCAATTTTTAATGATTTTATTGCAAAAGCTATTAAGATAAAAAGATGAGCATCTTAAAAATAAAAAACTTTATGATTGGAAATCAAGAGCCCATGACGCTTATGGGTGGAGTAAATGTTTTAGAATCAGAGTCAGTTGTAATGTCTGTTGCAGAAAAATTTGCCGAGACAACATCAAGTTTAAAAATCAATTGGATTTTTAAAGGTTCTTTTGACAAAGCAAATCGAAGTTCAATTTCCTCCTTCAGAGGTCCAGGGCTTGATGAAGGCTTAAAGATTCTTGAAAAGGTCAAATCAGAGTTTGATGCTCCTATTATTACCGATATTCATGAACCATCTCAAGCAGATCCAGTTTCAAAAATTTGCGATGTAATTCAAATTCCAGCATTTTTGTGCAGACAAACTGATTTGGTGGTAGCAGCTGCTAAAACAAAGAAAATTATTCAATTTAAAAAACCTCAATTTCTTTCTGCTCCTGAGATGAAGAATGTGATCGAGAAGTGTAATCAGGCTGGGAATCATAATGTTACTCTTTGTGAGAGAGGCAATGCATTTGGATATAACAATTTAGTAGTTGATATGCTGAATTTTCAAATCATGAAAGATCTTGATGTCCCAGTAATATTTGATGCCACACATTCTCTGCAACTTCCAGGTGGTCTGGGTAATGCTGCTGGGGGTAGAAGAGAATATCTCCTTCCATTGGCTAAAGCTGGTCTCAGTCAGGGTATCGCAGGATTGTTTATAGAAGCTCATCCTGACCCAGATTCAGCAAAGTGTGATGGCCCCTGTGCAATTTCTACTGATGAAATTCCATCTGTTTTATCTCAATTATCTGCACTAGATGATTTTATCAAAAATCAGGAAAGAAATACTTAATGTCAATTATTACTTCTATCCAAGCAATTCAAATCATAGATTCTCGGGGAACTCCAACGATCTCCTGTAAGGTCATTTTAGATAATGGTATTTATGCAATTTCAATGGTACCAAGTGGAGCATCTACAGGATCTAGAGAGGCCTTAGAGCTTAGGGATGGTAATTCAGCTTTTATGGGTAAGGGCGTAAGCATAGCTGTAGCAAATATCAAAGAAGTTATTGCTCCAGAATTAATTGGTATGGATGTTACAAATCAGCAAGATATTGATGAGAAAATGCTTGCTTTAGATGGCACATCATCTAAATCTAAACTTGGTGCAAATGCTATTTTGGGCGTGTCTTTAGCTGTCTTGAGAGCAGGCTCGAAAGTATTGAAGTTACCCCTCTACAAATATATAAATCAGGTTTTTTTTAATATAAACGGTGATAAGCCAAAGATGCAAATGCCAGCTCCAATGTTAAATATTATTAATGGTGGAGAACATGCTAATAATAATATTGACATCCAGGAATTTATGATCATGCCTATTGGGGCTGATAATTTCTCTCAAGCCATGCAATGGGCAACAGAGATATACTCTGATCTTAAGAATATTTTAAATTTAAAAGGTTTAAGTACCAGTGTTGGCGATGAGGGTGGTTTCGCTCCAAACCTTCACTACAATCAAGAAGCTATAGAGCTTATCATCCAAGCTATTCGAAATAATGGCCTCACAGAGGGTAAGGATATTGGAATTGCTTTGGATTGCGCTGCTTCAGAATTTTATAATGACGGTATTTACGACCTTGTAAGCGAATCTAATCAATTAAACTCCAATGAATTCACAAATTATCTTGAAGAACTTACTCAGAAGTATCCTATTATTTCAATAGAAGACGGAATGGATGAAAGCGATTTTGAGGGGTGGAAAAATCTTACTAGGGTCTTAGGAGATAAATGCCAACTAGTGGGAGACGATCTATTCGTAACCAATTCAATAGAACTGCAAAGAGGCATTGATGATTCTTTGGCAAATTCAATTTTGATTAAATTTAATCAAATCGGAACTATCACTGAAACCATGCAAACTATTCATCTAGGCAATATGAATGGATTTAAATCAATTATTTCTCATAGATCAGGAGAAACAGAAGATAGCACAATTGCAGATCTTTGTGTTGGTTTAGGGGCTGGGCAAATTAAAACTGGTGCTCCTTGCAGATCTGACAGGGTGTCAAAATACAATAGATTACTCTGGATTGAAGCGGAGCAATCTGATCTAACTTTTGCCAAAAATGTCATTAGTTAAACTTTTAAATTTAATTCTTCTCTTATTTATTTTGATTGCCTTATATAATATTTTTTTTGGCATTGACAGCAAAAGGAATTTCTCTGCTCTGCAGCATGAAAATCAAGAACTTCTTATGCAAAATAAAATTATTGGTGAGGAAAATAATCAATTAGAACTTGAGATCCAGAGCAAACAAAAGAATGATGCTCATTCAGAAAAGTTTGCTAGAGAAGAATTAAATTTAATCTTTGAAGATGAGGATTTTCTTAGATTTAAGGAGACTAAATCTAATGAGCCCCAAAGATAACATTGCAGTTATCATTCCTGCTGCAGGTAGTGGCAGTCGTTTTGGTGGCTCAACACCTAAGCAATTTTTGAATATTGGAGATGAGACGGTTATAGAGAAGTCTGTTAATTTGTTTTTAGAAATTTCCAGCATCAAAGAGGTGATTATTGCTATTGACGCAAATGAAGATTTAATTAAATCACAATCTTTTTATGAGAATCCAAGAGCTAAAGTTGTTTCAGGAGGTCCCTCAAGGAGTGAATCAGTATTTAATGCCTTAGCAGCAGTTGATGAAAGCGTTGAGATTGTAGTGGTTCATGATGCCGTGAGACCTTGGATCAGAAAAAATCATTTTGAAGATTTATTGATCCAACTTCTCAATGATGAATCTGCTCATGGAGTATTTCCAGTAATTCCAGTAACAGATTCGCTGCGAATGCAAGAAGATGACAAAACAATTCCAGTTGATAGAGAGAATTTTTTGCATGTTCAGACTCCTCAAATTTTTTACCGCCAATCTCTTCAGATAGCACTTGAAAAGCTTAAAAAAGAAAATCTTCATTTGAGTGATGAGTCTCAAGCAATGGAGCATGGAGGATTTAAAGTTTTAGTATCGCCTGGAGAAAGATCAAATATAAAAATAACTTATGTCGAAGATTTAGCTAATCATTTTGAAAAAGATCTCAGGATTGGAAGAGGCGTGGACTTTCACAGATTACAGCCAGGAGATGGTTTAACTCTAGGCAATGTCTTTATAGACTGCAAGCTCTCCATTGTGGCGCATTCAGATGGAGACATTGTTCTGCATGCCATCTCTGATGCTCTGCTTGGTGCAGCTGGGTTGAGGGATATTGGTTACTATTTTCCTGATACTGATAAAGAAAATAAAAATCTTAGTAGCGTAAAAATCATTGAAAAGACAATAGAATTATTAAAAGAGAAAGGTCTGCAGGCAAAAAATATTGATTTTGTAATTGTATGTGAGCAACCAAAAATTCGACCTTATGTAGATAAAATAAAAAAATCTCTTGCAGTAATTTTGAATATTGAAGAAAGTTTTATTGGAGTGAAAGCTACTACTACAGAGAAAATGGGAGTTATTGGTGACGGTAATGGCATTGCTGTATACGCAATTACATCTTTAAAAAATTTTTCATGAATATTTTGTTAACTAATGATGATGGCTATGAAGCATCTGGAATAAATGAATTATTTAAATCTTTAAGTTCTGAGCATAAAGTTTTTATAGTTGCACCAAAAGAAAATTGCAGTGGAATGAGTGCAGCAATAAGCTTACGAAAAGAAATTGAAGTTGAAGAAATTAAACAAAATATTTTTTCAGTTTCTGGCACTCCTGCAGACTGCTCATATCTTGGATTTTTATCAGTGATTCCTGAACCAATTGAAATGATTGTTTCAGGAATTAATTTAGGAGCAAATCTCGGAGAGGACGTTTTCTATTCTGGAACTGTTGGGGCTGCTATTTCAGGAAGAAGGTTGGATTATGTTCCTGTAGCTTTTTCTGTAACAGCATATAATCCAAAAAACTTAGGATTTATTTCAGAGCAATCATTATTGATTACCAATCAGGTATCTAAACTTCCATCAGATCAAAATTTACTTGTGAATGTCAATTTTCCAGACTTACCATCCTCAGAAATTAAGGGCACATGTATCACTTCACTAGGTAAAAGAGGCATCCCAGATACTCCAAACCTTATCAGGGCAAAAGATTCTTCAAAATTTTATAGTTTTGGACCATCAGGCTCACTTTTGCCTGATCAAGCAGGAACAGATATTCAAGCAATTGAACAAAATTATATTTCTATTTCAATTCTTGATTACAACTTGAGTGCTGATTTTGTTAATTGGGATCTATATAGAGAAGTTTTTGATTGTGAATAGCTCTGGTTTTACATTCACAAGAGTTAAGGACCAAATGATTAAAGAACTGCTTGATATGGGAATTAAAGACTTTCGTGTACTCGATGCTTTAAGTCAAGTCCCAAGGCATATTTTCTTAGATCAAGCTTTGTGGAGCAGAGCTTATGAAAACAGAGCATTAACTATTGGCTATAAACAAACAATTTCTCAACCATATATAGTTGCTCGAATGACGGAGCATTTGCTTTCTCACACGTCAAAAAGAGGAAAAGTTCTTAATCAAGTTCTCGAAATAGGTTCAGGCTGCGGTTATCAATCTGCAGTATTGTCACACTTTGCAAAAGATGTCTTTGCAGTTGAGAGGATTAAACCTTTGGTTACAAAATCACGTGAAAATTTAAGCGAGCTAAAGATTAGAAATGTAATTGTTAAGCATGCAGATGGGTTTAATGGTTGGCACGAAGACTTAAAATTTGATGGAATCATTTGTGCAGCAGCTCCAAGACAATATCCAGATGAGTTGCTTGATCTATTGGTGGTTGGAGGAAAGCTTGTTATACCCGTTGGCCTAGAAGGGCAGCAAAAGCTTTATGTTATAACTAAAAAAAGCGAAACTGAAAATCAAGAAGTAATGCATGAAGATGTTGCATTTGTTCCAATGCTTCCAGGAGTTTCATATGGAGAAGTTTAAGAATGAATCATCAAATTAGATACTCTTTAGCTGGA
>CETH01099164.1_pt1 | contig 27132 bp, 27 predicted proteins | sample 361461 | NCBI WGS metagenome assembly CETH01 (sample SAMEA2622695, study PRJEB7988) | marine metagenome | isolation source: saline water (ENVO:00002010), including
TTTGATACTAAAAATAATCTAATTAACAGATATATCCTTACAACTGTCGGGAGGGTCGTCATGAATCATACAATTATTGATTCTGTCTCACAAACTTAAAACTAAATCATCTACTAATCACTCATACTAAATCTCTAAACCATGACATCATCAAAGCCAAGAAAAACCTCAAGAACTCGTAAAAACTCTAAAAATTCAAAAAAAAATATACCAATAACAATGCCTCCCCTGGCAAAAACACCCCCTTCATTTAAAAATAAAGTTATTGATAAAAAAGGATTAAAAAATCTTGTTGCTTGGTCATATAAAACTCATGGTACAGCAGTCACTGCAGCAATGGCAGATAATCTAAAAGATCTAGGTTTTAAATATGCAACTCAAGCGGCAGTTTCTATTTCTGTCGATGATTTAAAAGTTCCTAAGGCAAAACAAGATCTTATTGGTGAAGCAGAGGCTCAAATAACAGCAACTGAAGAATGTTATAGATTAGGAGAAATAACTGAAGTTGAGAGGCATACTAAAGTAATAGATACTTGGACAGAAACAAATGAGAGATTAGTTGATGCTGTTAAAAATAATTTCAATCAAAATGATCCTTTAAATTCGGTTTGGATGATGGCTAATTCTGGCGCAAGAGGGAATATGTCTCAGGTAAGACAGCTTGTTGGGATGAGAGGTTTAATGGCGAATCCTCAAGGTGAGATTATTGACTTGCCAATCAGAACAAACTTTAGAGAGGGGCTTACGGTAACAGAATATGTCATCTCTTCTTATGGGGCGCGCAAGGGGTTAGTTGATACTGCATTGAGAACGGCTGACTCTGGTTATCTAACTAGAAGACTAGTTGATGTAGCTCAGGATGTAATAGTCAGAGAAGAAGATTGTGGAACAGAAAGATCAATTACAATTGAGTCTGAAGATGGTAAATATGGTAGTAGGCTATTAGGAAGATTAACGTCTAAAGATATTTTTGATAAAGATGGAGAATTGTTAATATCAAAAGATTCTGCGATTGATCCATTAATTTCTAAAAATCTTGAAAAAAATGCAATTTCTAAAGTAGATATAAGATCTCCTTTAACATGTGAAGCCAATAGATCAGTATGCAGAAAGTGCTATGGATGGGCATTGGCTTATAATCATTTAGTGGATTTAGGCGAAGCGGTTGGGATCATCGCAGCACAATCAATTGGTGAGCCTGGTACTCAATTAACTATGAGAACATTTCATACTGGTGGAGTCTCTACAGCTGAAAGTGGTGTTGTTAGATCAAAAGTCTCAGGAACAATTGAATTTAGTTCGAAGGCTAAGATTAGAGGATATAGAACCCCGCATGGAGTTGAGGCTAAACAAGCAGAAGTTGATTTCTTACTTAAAATTGTTCCTATCTCTGGAAGTTCAAATAAAACTCAAAAAATTGAAGTTTCAAGTGGATCTTTACTTTTTGTAGAAAATGGTCAAAAAGTTGATTCTGATACTACTATCGCTCAAATAACAGCCGGTTCTGTTAAAAAAAGTGTTGAGAAAGCGACAAAAGATGTAATTTGTGATTTAGCAGGGCAAGTTAAGTACGATAAAGTAATTCAACCTAAAGAAGTTACAGATAGGCAGGGTAATATCACCTTAAAGGCACAAAGATTGGGCCGTTTATGGGTTTTAGCAGGTGATGTATATAATTTACCTCCAAATGCTAGGCCAGTGGTGTCTTCGAATACATATGTAAAAGAGGGAGAAGTGCTTGCTGAAGCAAGTCAATTTACTGAGTTTGGAGGATCAGTTCGTTTAAGAGAATCTATAGGAGATTCACGAGAGGTTCAAATAGTTACAACTTCTATGATACTTAATGATTGTAAACTGATAGAGGAAGCTACTCACTCAGGAGAAATATGGCATCTGGAATCAGAAGAAGGGATCTCGTATCGTTTAAACTCAGCCCCTGGGAGTAAAATTAGTACGGGAGAAATTATTGCAGATTTAGCAGATGATAGATTTAGAACAAAAACTGGTGGATTAGTAAAATATGCTCCTGGTTTAAGTGTAAAAAAAGCGAGATCCTCCAAAAATGGTTTTGAAGTTAGTCAGGGGGGAACTTTACTTTGGATACCTCAAGAAACTCATGAAATAAACAAAGATATATCCCTTTTGATGATAGAAGATATGCAATGGATAGAGGCAGGAACTGAAGTCGTTAAAGATATATTTAGTCAAACATCAGGGATAGTTACAGTTACTCAGAAAAACGATATTTTGAGGGAAATTACTGTAAGAAATGGAACATTTCATGAATGTGATGATAATGAAGTATTGAGTCGTTTTGATGATGAAGGGATGTTAGTTAATCCAGGCGAAAAGATAATGGATGGTGTTGAAAATAATGAAATTCTTTTTGTTCAAAGACTTGAAACTCCAAAATGTAAGGGTTTACTTTTAAGAACTGTTGAAGAGTTTACAATCCCAGATGAAGCACAATTACCAACTCTTGAGCATATTAGACAAGAGAAAGGCCCACATTTAGGATTAAAAGCCATACAAAGACTTATTTATAAAGATGGTGAATTAATTAAGTCTGTTGAAGGAGTTGAACTTTTAAGAACTCAATTAAGCTTAGAGACATTTAATGCGACCCCCCAAATGACCATTGATGTTGAGATAATAAAAGATAAAAAAGAATCATCAATTAATAGGTTGAATTTAGTTATTCTCGAATCAATTCTTGTGAGAAGAGACACAATATCAGATTCAAGTCATGGATCAACCCATACGGAATTACAAGTGAAAAATAGTCAAATGGTCAATTCTGGAGATGTGATTGCAACGACCCAAATTTTGTGTAAGGAAGAAGGCAAAGTCCAATTACCTGCACCTATTGATGATGAACCAACCAGAAGATTAATAGTTGAGAGGGAGGAAGATAAAATAATAATTTCTTCAAAAGCTAAGCCTACTGTAAAAGTTGGTGATCGAGTAGTAGATGGAGATCTCATAAGTAAAACTCAAAAAGCCACTTCTTGTGGAGAGATTGAAGAGGTTAAGAGTGATTCTGTAGTGTTAAGACATGGAAGACCTTATATGGTTTCACCTGACTCAGTACTACATGTAAGAGATGGCGATTTAGTTCAAAGAGGAGATGGCTTAGCCCTATTGGTTTTTGAAAGGCAGAAGACTGGCGATATTGTACAAGGTTTACCTAGGATTGAGGAATTATTAGAAGCAAGGAGACCGAGAGATGCCGCTGTTTTATGTAGGAAGTCTGGTGTGGTACAAATCAAACAAGGTTCTGATGATGAGTCTATTTCATTATCAGTAATTGAAAATAATGATGTAATAACTGAATATCAAATACTTCTTGGAAAAAATATTATGGTTAGCGATGGTCAACAAGTGACTGCTGGTGAATTATTAACAGATGGACCAATCAATCCTCACGAATTGTTAGAGTGCTTCTTTATTGATTTAAAAGATCAAAAATCTCTAATGGAAGCTGCTCAAGAAGCAATCTCAAAATTACAAAGAAGGATGGTTAATGAAGTTCAAAATGTTTATAAATCTCAAGGAGTTGCAATTGATGATAAACATATAGAAGTAATTGTTAGACAAATGACAAGTAAAGTAAGAGTTGAGGATGCAGGAGATACGACATTACTTCCAGGGGAATTAATTGAGTTAAGACAAGTAGAGGATACTAATCAAGCAATGTCAATTACTGGTGGAGCCCCTGCTGAATTTACACCTGTACTTTTAGGTATAACAAAGGCTTCTCTTAATACAGATAGTTTTATATCAGCCGCATCATTCCAAGAAACAACAAGAGTTCTTACTGAAGCAGCCATAGAAGGTAAATCAGATTGGCTAAGAGGTTTAAAAGAGAATGTGATTATTGGTCGTCTCATACCTGCAGGAACAGGTTTTAGTGGTTTTGTAGAAGAATTAGCATCAGAAGCTGGCCCTCATCCAGATATTTTGGCTGAAGAATCAGGCGGATATCGAAGAGTTCAAAATCTAAGGCCAGACTATACAGTTGATATGCCCGTTTCAACTACAGTAAATTCATCAGCTATATTAGATGATCCTAGTGATGAAGATCTTGAAACAACAAGAAATAGGCATGGGATTGATCCCTCATCAAGTAATTTTGCAGCTTTTGCACGACCTAATGCCGAGAATCAATTCTCTGAAGATCAATTACCTGATCCCGCTGCCTTGGAAGGTTTACAAGAAGAGGGCCTTCTTACAGATGAATAAAGCTATTTGAATTTTTTCATACTAAAATAAAATTTTAAAAATCAATGATTAAACCAGAAGTTATACCAAAGAGAAAATTACCTCGTTACGGTTTCCATTCATATAATGAAAGATTAAACGGTAGGCTTGCTATGATTGGATTTATAGCATTAATAATTACAGAATTTTTATTAAAGCATGGTTTATTCTCAACTTATTAATATTTTGCTTTGAGTAATCTTTTAGGTTGTACCATTCATGATTTAGAAAATATTGCCGTTAACTATGGTGAATCTTCTTTTAGGGGAAGGCAAATATATAGTTCAATTTATAATCCTAAAATTAAATTAAAAAGCCTTGATGATATTAAAGTTTTGCCCTCAAGATTTAGAGAAAGATTAATAAATGAAGGCTTCTTTATCGGAGGACTTCAAGTAAAAGAAAAATTGTTATCAAATGATGGGACTTTAAAATTACTTCTCCAGACACAGGATTTTGAATATATTGAAACTGTTGGTATCCCTTCTGAAAAGAGATTGACAGTTTGCGTCTCCAGCCAAGTTGGATGCCCTATGGATTGTAAGTTTTGTGCAACTGGAAAAGAAGGTTTAAAAAGATCGCTAAAAGTTGGAGAAATACTTGATCAAATATTTATCATCCAAAACGAAATGAATAAGAAAGTCACAAATATAGTTTTTATGGGAATGGGTGAACCATTATTAAATATTGATGAAGTATTATTTGCGATTAGATCTATTAATGAAGATTTTAAAATAAGCCAAAGAAAAATTACTGTCAGTACCGTAGCTATCCCAAATAAAATTATTCAATTATCTAAATCTTCTTATGAGAGGTTAGGTAAATGTCAATTTACTCTTGCTATAAGTCTTCATGCTCCAAATCAAGAGATAAGAGAGTCGATTATACCGAGTGCAAAATCCTATCATATAAGAAAGATTATTCAAGATTGCAGACAATTTGTAAAGGAAACAGGAAGAAGAATTAGTTTTGAATATATATTGCTGGGAGGAATTAATGATTGTTTAGATCATGCAGATCAACTTAGTAATTTAGTTAAAGGATTTCAATGCCACATAAATTTAATCCAATATAACCAGATTAAAGAAATGCCATTTAATCAATCTTCTGCAAAGGTTTCTCAAGCATTTAAATCAAGGCTTATTAGCAATGGGTTAAATGTTAGCTTTAGAAAGAGCAGAGGTTTAGAAAAAAACGCAGCATGTGGACAATTAAGACAGACGTCAATTAAAAATACTAATTTTTAGGAATAGTTTCTCAAAAATTTCAATAAACAGGTTAATATTGAACTAAATCTATTTAAAGTAAATTGGCATTTCTTAGGACAAAAATTTTACCACTTGCTATCGTTGGATTATTTGGATTTGCATTCTTTGCGGTAAGTGCAAGAATTTGGTTGCCAGGAGATATGATGTCTCCAGCACCAGTTAACTAAGCCTGTCCTATCAATGATTAACAGTAATGATGATTTGAAAAATGATAGTTTGGCTGATATAGCTATTGACCCTGATGTATTAGCTAAAGAATTGGCGGTTGAACTTGAAGTAGATCCTTTGGAAGAAATTGATAATGAAGGTTTCTCTAAAGAGAGTTTGGATGTTTTATCTGAATGTAATCAAGCTTTGGAGTATTTGAAGGGGGATAGAGAAAAAAGAATCCAAGGTTTAAGAATATTCTGTGAATATAGAGATAAAAGAGCTTTCCCATTATTGTTACCATTATTGAATCAGCCTTGCCCAGTAGAGCGAATGAGTGCAGTCTATGCTTTAGGAAGAAATCCCTGTCCTGATGCCGTTAAAAAGCTTGTTGCATTACTAGAATCAGATGATAATGCCTATGTAAGAAGAGCTACAGCTTGGAGTTTAGCAAATTATGATAATGAAATTGTATTAAAACCATTAATAAATGCATTAAAGAATGATGTATCTTCAGTTAGGTTGTGGGCATCTAGCTCATTAGCAGAAATAGGTAATATATCTATAGAAAATGCACAATTGGCGGCTGAACAATTATTAATCAGTTTAAAAATTGATAATGAACCTGTTGTAAGAAGTAATTGCATTTGGTCATTATCTAGGCTTTATCAAAAACTAAATGATCAGTTACAAGAATCTTTTGTAGATGAATGCACAAAAATAGCTCTATTTGATTCTGAACCATCAGTAATGGAGGAGGCAAAAACGGCTCTTGATTCCATGGGAATGAAGGGATTTTATAAATAAATTATTTGGATACTGAAATATTTTATAACCAATAATGAAAACAAAGTTACGTTATCAACTGAATTAAGAAATTTTAGTTATTTTATATAAAGTATAAGTACTTAGTGTATTAAACTAATGCCTCAAAGAACATTAAGATTCAAAATTCTTCAAAATGGGCAAGTTCAAGAAACTGTAGAAGGATTTGAAGGTGATGCCTGTAACAATGCAACCAAGAATCTAGAAGATGCTCTTGGGGAAATTAAATCAAAAAGATTAACTTCAGAAGCATTTGTTACTAATCAAAAGAAAAACTTTAATCAATCTAAGAACGAATCTAATGTCACATTTTAGTACAATTAAAACTAGGCTTAAAGAGACTGAACCCCTTATAAAGGCTTTAGATCAATTAGGCTTTAACCCTAGCCAAGATGAAAAGTTTGTAAAAGGTTATAGAGGTCAATTTACAGCTGTAGATATTAGTGTTGATCTTCCTGAAAATACAAAAGTTGGCTTTAAATGGGACACCAACTCTAATTCTTATGAATTAGTTACAGATTTAGATTTATGGAGATACGATTTACCAGTTGAAAGATTTATTTCAAAAGTTACACAAATGTACGCTTATCAAACGATAATTTCAAAAACAAAAGATGAAGGTTACCAAATTATTGAGAAAAAGAATGAAAATGATGGTTCGATTGAACTCGTTTTAACTAAGTGGGAAGTCTAAAACTTGGACATAGATCCTTCTGCTGCATTTAATTTTAGTGAAGAGATTAGTGAGGTTTTAAGCCAAGATTCTATATCTTCTGAATCAAAGCGGCAAAAAGAAAAAAATAATTCCTCTGATTCTTTAGTCGCATTTGATCACTTTCTTGATTCAGAACATATTTCAGGCTTCGAGCCTGTTTTGGGGGGGCAATTATGTGAGAAAGCTTTATGGGTAGATGAAGCTACATGTATAGGATGTAGATATTGTGTCCATGTTGCAACCAATACATTTATAGTTGATGAGGATTTAGGTAGATGTAGGGTGATAAGACAAAATGGAGATGATGTTGATATCGTTCAAGAAGCTATAGATACATGTCCTGTGGATTGCATCCATTGGGTTGATTTTGAAGATCTAGATAAATTAGATAAAAGTTTAGATAGAGATATGTTTCAATCGTTAGGTAAATTACCTAGGGTAAATAGATTCTAATTATTAATGACGTTACCTTGTCGAAGATTTGGTAGAACTAATATTAATATGCCTATACTTTCTTTGGGCAGTATGCGATTTCAAAAAAGTTGGAATCAACTTGAGTGGTCAGAAATTACTAAGAATGAACAGAAAAAAGTTAATAAAATATTAAATTTAGCTGAAAAATATGGTTTTAATCATATTGAGACTGCTCGCCACTATGGAACTTCTGAATTGCAAATCGGGAAAGGAATTATTGATGCTCAGAAACAATTGAAAATTATACAAACTAAAATTCCTCCTAATGAAAATATCCTTAAATTCGAAGATGAACTTAAATTAAGTTTTGAGAAACTAGGTGTGAAAAAAATTGATCTTATAGCGATACATGGTATAAATACTCCTGAGCAATTGTATAATTCTGTTAAAGATGGAGGATGCGTTGATGTATTACGAAAGTGGCAAAAAGAAAAATTAATAAATCATATTGGATTCTCAACCCACGGTAAGTTATCTCTGATTGAGAAAGCGATATCATCTAATAAATTTGATTTTGTAAATTTACATTGGTATTTTATAAATCAAAATAATTCCCCAGCAATTCAACTAGCTAAACAATATGATCTTGGTGTTTTCATAATAAGTCCTACAGATAAAGGTGGACATCTTTATTCTCCATCAGAAAAATTCTTAAAAATTTGTAGCCCTTTACATCCGATAGTTTTTAATGACCTTTTTTGTTTACAAAATAAAAATGTTCATACAATTAGTGTGGGTGTATCGCAAAGTTCTGATTTTGATTTACATCTTGAGGCTGTTGCTCTATTGAATAAAGCAGATGAATATGTACCTCAGATTTTAGAAAAACTAAGAAATGAATCAATCAGATGTTTAGGTTCTGAATGGCATAATTACTCTCATAAATATCTACCAAAATGGGAAGATACACCTGGTAATATAAACATCCCTGTTTTAATTTGGCTTTCAAATTTATTAGATGCTTGGGATATGGAAGATTTTGTAAGATCCAGATATCAACTACTTGGGAATGGAAGTCATTGGTTCCCTGGTAATAATGCAAACGATATAGATATAAATGTAAGCGAAAAAGAGTTACTTTATATATTAAAAGATCATATTAATCCCAAAAAAGTAATTCAAAAATTAAGAACTTTAAAGGAAATATTCGGGGGAGGAGAGATATCTCGTTTAACAGTGATTTAATGCCCTAAAGGATACTTTGCAGGTTTTCCTATCCCCCTAGGATACTTATTTGGACATACACCTTTTGTTTTTATATATAAAATATTTCTGTCTCCTTTCTTACAAGGTAATGTTAATTCCTTCCTAGTGTGTATATAGCCATTTAATAGCGCTAAAGATTTAGTTAATCTTTGTTCCGTTTCCTTAGTCCATTTCCCACAATATAAAATCCCTACACCATTTGGTTTTAATAATGGTATTACATATTCAGCAACAATTTCAGGTGAGCTTACTGCTCTAATCGTACAAATATCAAATTTATGCCTATAAGATGTATCATGAGCTAAACTCTCAATCCGTTGTTGTAAGATTGTTATTTTATTTTGAAGTTGTAATTTGTTTTTTATTCTCTCTAGAGCAATCGTTTTTTTATTTGAAGAATCTATTAAATATATTTCAGAATTAGGATGAGTGATTGCATAGGCCAAGCCAGGGAAACCCCCTCCTGAACCAATATCAATATATTTTTTTTTATCATAATTATTATTTTTATTTTCTAGAAAAGGCCAAAGACTGTCATAAACTTGCGAAATCCAATAATCATTTCCCTCTATAAGTCTTGTTAAATTTGAAATGCTATTTAATTCTTTAATGATAATTTGAAGTTCCGCAAAAACTTTTATTTCTTTTTTACTGAGAAAATAGGAAATTTCTTTTGAAGTGCTAATTTGGTTCATTTTTCAATTGAAATTGAATTTTTTCTTTTTTTATTTTGTATAAAAATTAATTCACTTCTAATAGAATAGATTAAAATTAATATAAATATATGAGATTGTGAAAGGAGAAAAAAATTATTATAAAATTTTAGGCGTTCATGAAAAGGCATCCAATCATGAGCTTAGAAAAGCTTTTTGTAAATTAACAAAAGAATTACATCCTGATACAACTTCTTTAAATTTAGAAGATGCAAAATCGAAATTTCAAAAGGTTTTAGAAGCTTATGAGAATTTAAATAATCCTAGTTTAAGAAATTTATATGATATTCAGTTAAAAAATTCTTTTATAAAAAATGAAGATAAAAATGATGTTATTTTAAATTCTTATTCATCTGATTCAGAAATAAAAAATTTAATTGGGAATAGAAGACCATTTTCTAATGGTGAGATGTTCTCATTATTTTTATTGGCTTTAGTTATAGGTTTAAGCTTAGTATTAGCGGTAATTTTTGCTAATTTTGCTGGTAAAGAAATTAATTCAATTCCAATATGGTTAATTAAATAAAGAGCAATATCTTATGAATTCTTCAAATATGCCAATTAATCAACATTCTCTTCAATCTCTAGAATTATGGTTAAAAAACTTAGGAGCAAAAAAGGATGATGATATACCATCAAAGTGGTATCTTAATCTATCCAATTGGAGAGCAATTATTAATTTTGAGCAGGAAGATCTTAGTGTTATCTGGAATTGTAATGGCAAATTAACAAAAAGATCATTCTCTTATTGTATAAACAGAGGGGATGTCGAAAATGGAATTTTACAAGGACCTTAATATTTTAAATTTGTAAGAATTTCACAAATTATGTCATAACTTTCCTCTAATTGATTATCCGTTATGCATAGAGGGGGTAATAGATAAACTATATTTCCAAGAGGTCTTATAAATAAACCTTTATTAATTGCATTTTCCTTTATAAATTTCCCTACTAGATTTAAATATCCTGATTCTTCACTAACATCGACTTCAAAAGCAACTACTGTACCAGTAATTCTAATTTTTTTAACCAAAGATAATTCTTTAAGTTTTTCTATAAGCGAATAATGCTTTAATTCAAACATAGAGTATTTTGAAGGGTCTTTTTCTAGAAGATCTAAACTTGCATTTGCAGCAGCACAACCAAGTGGATTAGCAGTAAAACTATGACCATGCCAAAAGGTTTTCTTAGGAGAATCACTAATGAATGATTGAAATATATTCTCCTTTGCAAGAGTAATTCCCATTGGTAGAAATCCTCCTGTTAAACCTTTGGATAGAGCGACTAGATCTGGTTCAATATTTCCTTTTTGAAATGCAAATAAGCTGCCACATCTTCCGAAACCTGTTAAAACTTCATCTGCAATTAATAATGAATTATTAGTTTTAATTATATGAGAAACTTTTTTTATAAATTCTGGTCTAACCATATTCATTCCCCCTGCACCCTGCAATAATGGCTCCATAATTACAGCAACAGTGGGTTCTTTCAAAAGTTCTCTAAGTTTTTCAATCGCATTTGACTCCTTAATTTCTACTTCATCATCACCTATCCAAGTTGATGGCCATGGAACTCTTTTAACAGGAAACATTAATTTATCAAAACTTGAATTGAAAATATTTCTCTCTCCCAAAGCCATTGCCCCAAAAGTATCTCCATGATATGCCCCTTCAAATGCAATGATTTGATTTCTCAATTCGCCATTATTTTGCCACCATTGATAAGCAATTTTTAGTGCTACTTCAACGGCAGAAGATCCATTATCAGAAAAAAACAATCTCTCTAGTTTGGTGATTTCACTAAGCCTTTCGGCTAATAATTTTGCTTGCGGGTGTAAAAAATCTGCAAATATAATCTGTTCTAACTCTTTAGCTTGTTTGGCTATTGCCTCAGCAATATATTCATTCCCATGGCCATGCAGGGTAACCCACCAACTACTAATCCCATCAATAAGAGTTCTTTCTGGATTTTTTGTAAAGATTAAAGAATCTTTTCCATGAGTTACCTCCATTTGAGGTTTACTTTTTTTAACTTGCGTAAAAGGTGGCCAAATATTTGGATGCCAATTACTTAAATATTCTTTTTCAGATTGATTTTTCATTTAAAGATTAAATTTAAATTTTCTTCAATTTTAAGTTCTTCCCATAACATATCTAGTTGATTACTATTAATATTTTCCAAATAAGGAAATTCGGCAATAATAGGTATTCCTGTAAATTCTTTTAAAGTTTTTGGATTATCTAAATGCTTTTCCCCATTAATTAGAAGAGCTGAAATTTTTATATTTCTTTTTTGAAGAGCTTCAACACTTAATAAAGTGTGGTTAAGTGTGCCTAATGAACTTTTACAAACAAGTATTACAGGTAAATTCCATTTTTTTATTTGATCAATTTGCAGAAAGTCTCGTGTTAAAGGAACCATAAGACCTCCTGCCGTTTCAACTACTAGAGAACCATTCACTTTTGGTATAGTTAATAATTCTCTATTAATAATATTGCAGTCAATTTCTGCCGCCCAATGAGGAGAAACTGGCTCATTAAAAATATATGTTTCTTTTAATATCTTGTTCGGATTGACTTCGCTTAACCTATAAACTGCCTGACTATCAGTTTCATCTTGAATGCCACTTTGGATGGGTTTCCAATAATAGGAATCTAATCCCCTAACAAAAAATGAACTGATTAATGTTTTACCAATATCAGTATCTGTACCACAAAGAATAAATTGAAAATCCCTACATTTTTTTTTCATGTTTTTTTTAATGCAAGTATATTTATTTCCCATGATAGTGCTACTCTTTTATTTTTATCTTTGGGCCAATATTGTTCTAATTTTTTAAATTCTCCCACTGAAATCTTTTTCCCTTTGGAAGATTGAGCTCCAACATTTATTATGCTTCGGAATAATTTAAAAATATCTTCAAAATTTTCCTTATACAAGTAAGTTTTAGTTGAAATAATTTCATTTGGGGATAAATTTTTTAAAATATTCTTTACTTTAGGGAAAACTAAACCAGTATATTCAATATTATTTTCTTCGCAAGTTTTTTTCCACTCTGGAAAAGAATTGCTAGTTGGATATGAGATGATTATTTTACCTTCTCCATTTAATTTATTTAACCAATTTTCTAAAGTTTTTTCTGGTTGGTTTAACCAATGTATACAGAAATTAGATACAAATAAAGAACTATTTTCTATTGATGGATGTAAACCCTTGTTTAGATCCCATAAGATGGTATTACTGCCTTTTTTATTAATTTTGAGCATCTTATCTGAAAAATCCACTCTGGCAACTTTTCTTTGTGCAAAAACTTTCTCTATTTCATCTGCAAGTAACCCTGTTCCTGAACCTAAATCAAACCAATCACCTTCTGGAAGCTTAATACCTTTCATTAGATTTATAATCTGTGTTGAGAAATATTTTTGAATCGAGCAATATTCTGAATAATTTGTTGCAGCTTTATTAAAATTTTTTTTAATTTTATCATTCCAAGAAGCATTATCCATATTTTTAATTTAGCCAACTTTTAATTTTATTAAAAATATCATTTCCAACAATTAGGTGACCTTGTTTATCTAATTCAATTAATTTTGGTTTTTGATTTTGAATTTGATTTAAAGTGTTAATCAAATCCTCTATTGAACTTTCTTCAAGTATATAGTCATTATTTGATTTAATTATTAGTATTTTGCAATCTTTCGAAAAAATTTTAGTGTTTCTATCTTCAAGGTAAAGTTTCTTGAAATCATCTATTAAAAGCTTTAAATTTATTTCTTGATAATTAGTTTTTAATATTTCCTGCAATTCGATATTTACATCATTAGGTAAAAATGCATTTTGAATAAATTCTCTAATTAAATATTTAATTTCTTCAGGATTTAATTTATTTTCCATTTTTCTTAAGGCTCTAATTATGAAATGTCTTCGATTATTTTTGGGTATAAAACTAAAAAAAGAATTAATTAATACTGCATGCGAAGCTTCTTTAAGTATCTCTTGATTTACTAATTTTAGGCCTAATGAATGGCAAATGATAATTTTAAAATCCTTTTTATTATTTCTAATCCACTTGCAATTATTAACGCTGTTATTGAAGTAACCTCTATCATTATCTTGCCATAGGAAATTATCTTCTTTAAATTTAGGTTTTAGATTTTGCCACATCTTAGAATTAAGACACCAGCCATGTTGCGTAATAACTTGTTTCATTTATAATTTTTTAACACGGAAATGAAACTACTTAAAATTTTATTTGTTAATGTTCTTTTTATAGTAATTCTTAATCTTGATTGACCTAATGGTACTGTAGGAGGCCTTATTGCTACCGCTAGAAAACCATTTTTTTCAAGATAATTTTGCATAGCAATCGTATCTTCTTCACTCCCAATTATTATTGATAAAATATGGCAGTCACCCTTTACCTGATAATTAGTACTATTCATTATTTCTTTTTTCCATTTGTAAGAAAACTCCAATAGATCTTTTCCCCAATTTTTATTATTTTTTATTTTTTGAAGAGAAAATAATGCTCCGGCTGCTAATGATGGAGATAAAGCAGTTGTATATCTAAAAGGACCACTAGTTTGTATTATTTTTTCACAAATTGATTTATCACAGGCTAAAAATGCTCCTCCGCTTCCAAATGATTTTCCGAATGTTCCACTTATAACTTGAATTGGATCTTTTAATAGATAACTTAACCCTTTCCCGTTTTTGCCAACTATTCCTAAGGCATGCGCTTCATCTACTAATAATTTGGCATTATATTTATTGCAAAGATCAATTATTTTGTTTAAAGGGGCTAATGATCCTTCCATACTATATAGAGATTCTATTATTACAAGTAATGATTTTTCATGTTTAAATTTAGATAATTTACTTTCTAAATCGATCAAATTATTATGCATAAATCTGATTAATTTAGCCCTAGAAGCTTTAATGCCTGTAAGAAGTGAGTGATGAATTAATTTATCTGCAATTACAATTGAGTTTCTATTTGCTAAAGCTTCAACAGCCGCTATATTTGCCTGAAATCCGCTTGGGAATAATAAAACTTTTTCTCGATTTAACCACTTTGCTAATTCTTTTTCTAGATTATTATGTATTGGTCTTGAACCACTAATAAATAGTGAGCTGCCTGATCCAAGGCCTTCTATAAGACTACTTCTATAAGCAGCTTCTATTACATTTTTATCTCTACTCAATCCAAAATAATCATTACTACATAAATCAATCAGTTTTTCTTTAAAACCTGCTAAATTGTACTTCTCAAAAGAGTGGTCATTATCACCAAGACTTAGTGATCTTAATTTTCTAATTCGATTTTTTGGAATTTTTATTTTTTGCATCTTTGATGATATTGAATGAATAAATGATCTAAATTTATTAGAAAAGATTGCAAGTTAATTATTCTTTTTATTAATATCTAAATAGATCATATCTCAATAAGTCAAATTATCCCTATCTCTCTCAAACTTTATGCTTAAACCAGAAGGATTATTCTCCTTCCAGTTAGATCAATTCCAAGAAGATGCAATAAAAGCTATTAATAGCGGAAGTTCTATTGTTTTAACAGCCCCAACTGGATCGGGAAAAACATTACTAGGAGAATTTGCAATTTATAGAGGTCTTTTTCATGAAAATAGAGTATTTTATACAACTCCTTTAAAAGCACTATCTAATCAAAAATTTCGAGATTTTTCTAAGCAATTTGGAGAAAAAAAAGTTGGATTACTTACTGGAGATTTAACTATTAATAGAGATGCTCCTGTACTAGTAATGACAACAGAAATTTTTAGAAATATGTTATATGGTGAATTTGAAGATCTTGATGATCCTTTAGTAAATTTAGAGTCTGTTATTCTTGATGAATGTCATTATATGAATGATCCACAAAGAGGGACTGTCTGGGAAGAAACTATAATTCATTGTCCAATTAATACTCAAATAATTGCATTATCTGCAACAATATCTAATTCAACGCAACTGCAAAATTGGATCAATAAAGTACATGGGCCTACAACATTAATTAATAGTGATATTAGGCCTGTTCCATTAGAATTCATTTTCTGTAGTGCTAAGGGATTTCATCCATTATTAAATAAAAAAGGGACTGGAATTCATCCTAATTGCAGAGTATGGAGAGCTCCAAAAGGTCAATTAAGAAAAAGTAAAGTTGGAAGGATTGCACAACCAAAGTCTCCCCCTTTATCTTTTGTTATTTCTAATTTAGCTGAGCGGAAAATGTTACCAGCTATATATTTTATTTTTAGTAGAAAGGGCTGTGATAGAGCTGTAGCAACTATAAAAGATCTATCTTTAGTAAATTATTCAGAGGCAAGCTTAATTAACCAAAAGCTATCTCAATATATAAAAAATAATCAAGAAGGTATTAAAGATAAATTACATTTTGAAGCTCTAAAAAGGGGCATTGCCTCTCATCATGCTGGTCTACTACCTGCCTGGAAAGAGTTAGTCGAGGAATTGTTTCAAAGAGGATTAATAAAAGTTGTTTTTGCAACTGAGACTTTAGCCGCTGGCATTAATATGCCTGCTCGAACAACAATTATATCTTCTCTATCAAAGCGTACAGAAGATGGACATAGATTATTATTTAGTAGTGAATTCCTTCAAATGTGTGGTAGGGCAGGGAGGAGGGGGAAAGATACACAAGGCTATGTAGTTACAGTACAAAATAGATTTGAGGGGGCAAAGGAAGCTAGTACATTAGCAATAAGTAAACCCAACCCTTTGGTTAGTCAATTTACTCCAAGTTATGGTATGGTTTTAAACTTATTACAAAATTATAGTATTGAAAAATCTAGAGAATTGATAAAAAGAAGTTTTGGTAGTTTCCTTTATATAGAAGAATCTTTACAGGAGAATTTAAGAATAAATTTATTAAATGATGAATTGAATAAGCTGAAGAAATTAACCCTTGATATTTCATGGCAAGATTTTGATCATTATGAAAAACTTAAAATCCGCATTAAGGAAGAGCGAAGAATATTAAAAATATTAGAGAAACAAGCCTCAAAAAAATTACATGAGGAAATAAAAATTGCTGTAAAATTTATTTTAGATGGAAGTTTTATTTCAATAAGGGTCCCTCAAATAAATAGAAAAATAGTGCCAGCTATTATTTGCAAAAAAATATATATCTCTAAAAAATTAAAAAGTTTACTTTGCTTAACTATGGATAATTTTTTCATTTTAATAAAACCAAATTTAGTAGTAAATATTTTTCCTGATATTGAAAATTTAGATCTTAAAAATTTGAATATTCCACTTATGAATTTTTTAGATGAAATTATAGGAGGAGATTCATCTACACAGATTTATGCAGAAAAAATAGAGCAAGTATCTAAAGATTATGATCTGAAGACTCCTCAATATGATTTAGAGAAAGAAGTAGTTAATCAGAAAAAAATAATATATCAATTAGATGATCAAATTATTAAGCACCCTGTCCATGAAATTGGTGATTTTAGAAAATTAAAAAAATATAGGAAAAAGATTTTATTAATTGAATCAGAAATTGATGAAAAGAATAAATCTTTAAAAGAAAAAGAAAATTATAATTGGCAAAGATTCACTGATTTAATCCAAATTTTAAATCATTTTGGCTGTCTGAATGATTTTATATTAACTGAAATAGGTAAATCAATTATTTCTTTAAGAACTGAAAATGAACTATGGGTAGGTCTTGTATTATTGAGCGGTTATCTTGATGAATTAGAGCCCTCTGATTTAGCCGCAGTAATTCAGGGGATTTGTGTTGAGGTTAGAAGACCTGATTTATGGTGTAATAATAAACCTTCGGCAAAAGTGTATGAAGTTTTTAATGAGCTAGAAGGAATTAAAAAATTAATTAATATTCAACAAAATAAATTCAATATTGATTTGCCAATTTATTTAGAAAGTGATTTAACTGGAATTATTTCTGAATGGGCAAAAGGCAAAAATTGGAAAGAAGTTATTTTTAATACTTCATTAGATGAGGGCGATGTTGTTAGAATCATAAGAAGAACCATTGATATCCTTTCTCAAATTCAATATTCTACGGGATTAAGTAAAACCCTCAAGATGAATGCCAAACGAACTCTTAAATTAATAAATAGATTTCCAGTGGCAGAAATAAATGATCTAGTAAATATTTCTGAAAGTTATAATGTTAATCCTGCGACAAAAAGAATGGAAGATTAATATTTATAAGGATAAATTTAAATCATATTTTCTATTTTAAGAATTTCGTTAAATTTCTCCGCATTCAGATAACCTAGTTTTAAATTGGCTTCTTTTAAATTAATTGATTCTTTAAATGCGAGATTTGCTATCTCAGCAGCCTTCTCATAACCTATCTCAGGGACTAAGGCGGTTACTAACATTAGAGAATTTTCTAAATTAATATTAATAGATTTTATATTTGGACGCATACCAGATACTAGTTTGTTTTTGAAGTTAGTTATTGCTTCGCTAAGTAAATTTATACTTTTTAAGGTATTAAAACCAATCAAAGGCTTATATTCATTCATTTGTAATGTTCCACTAGAGTTTGCAATTGAGACAGCAAATTCAAAACCCATAACTTGGGTGCAAATCATTGATAATGCCTCGCATTGTGTAGGATTAACTTTACCAGGCATGATAGAGCTACCAGGCTCGTTTTGGGGTATTAACAACTCATAGATACCCGAACGAGGTCCAGAAGATAGTATCTTAATATCATTTGATATTTTAAATAATGAGCAGGCCAGATTTTTCAGTTCGCTCATTAAATTTACTAACCGATGATGCGAGGCCATTAGAGAATAGTGATTATTAGATTTTTTAAAATCTAAATTAATTTCTTTGTTAATTATATTAATTACTTTTTCACTAAAACCAGCAGGACAATTTAAACCGGTCCCAACAGCAGTACCTCCAATTGGTAAATCAAATAATTCATTAGTGCTTAAAAGAATTGATCTTTTTGCATCATCTAATTGTTTAGACCATCCCGAAATTTCTTGCCCTAAAGATATTGGAACAGCATCTTGAAAATGAGTCCTACCTATTTTTATAATTTCTGCCCATTCCTTACTTTTTTGATCAAATTCTTCTATTAGAATTTTTAGTGAAGGTATTAATTTTTTATATATCTCATCTACTGCGCTAATGTGCATAGCTGCAGGGAAGGTATCATTAGTTGATTGTGATTTATTTATATCATCATTTGGATGTAATGGATAATGTTTACCAGGCTTTGAATTTGTTTTAATTGCAGCAATATTTGCTATGACTTCATTAACATTCATATTGGTTTGCGTTCCGCTGCCTGTTTGCCATATTTTTAAAGGAAAATGATCATCATAAACTCCTTTTAATATTTCAGAAGATATTTCTACAATAAGATTTTTTTTGGCTTCGTCTAATAAACCTAGATTAAAATTTGCTATTGCTGATGCTTTCTTAATGAGTGTAATTGCATAAATTAATTTTATTGGGACTAATTCATCTCCTATAGAAAAGTTTTGGATTGATCTTTGTGTTTGTGCCCCCCATAAAGACTTAATTGGGACATCTATTGATCCAATACTATCTTTTTCTGATCTAAAATTTTCTTTCATTAATATATATAGTAAGCTTAAAGCTAAAAATAATTTCTAGGTTTTTAATGGATTGGGAATACAATTTTTAAATACCTAACCTCTTCCATATTACATTTAAATTGATTAGATGAATTGAAGAATTAAAGCACTTATTTATTTCATCTTTATCAATAAATTTCCTTATTTCTTCATCTTTTTCAATATTATCTCTAAAACTTCCAGATTCATTATTCCAAGCCGAATGAGCATTCTTTTGGACAAGTCTATATGCCTTCTCTCGTGTAATACCCTTTTCAACTAGTAAAAGCAAAACTTTTTGGCTGAATATAACTCCTCCATAAATATTTATATTCTTAATCATATTTTCAGGATATATTTGCAAGTCACTTATAATTTCAGTCATCTCTCTAATCATGAAATGCAAACAAATAGATACATCTGGCAGCATAATTCTCTCATTAGAACTATGACTTATGTCTCTTTCGTGCCATAAAGAGACATTATCTAATGCAGTAAAAACATAACTTTTTAATATTCTTGATAATCCACTTACTCTTTCGCTTCTTATGGGATTTTTTTTATGCGGCATAGCTGAGCTACCTTTCTGACCTTTTGTAAAGCCCTCCTCTACCTCTAAGACATCTGTTCTTTGCAAATTTCTTATCTCTGTAGCAAATCTATCTAAAGAAGATCCTACTAAAGCAATCGTTTGTACATACTCTGCGTGTCTATCTCGAGAGATTACCTGTGTACTTGCAATGTCTGGTTTTAATTCTAATAATTTACAGGCTATTTCTTCTACTTTTGGATCTGTATTGGCATAAGTTCCCATCGCTCCGCTTATTTGTCCGACGGATACTGATTCTTTCACTGATAATAATCTTTTCTTGTTTCTTATGATTTCAGCTAACCATCCTGCTAATTTAAATCCAAAAGAAATTGGTTCGCCATGAATAGCATGTGATCTACCAATCATAAGAGTTTCTTTATGCTTAGTAGCTAATGATCTTACCTCTTTCTCTAGTTTTTCAATTTCATTAATTAGTAAATTACATGAAGCTTTTAATTGCAATGATAAGCCAGTATCCAGTACATCGCTGCTTGTCATTCCAACATGAATAAATCTTCCTGAGTCACCAACAAACTCATTTAAATTCGTCAAAAATGCAATCACATCATGTTTTACTTCTTTCTCAATCTCTTTAATTCTTGAAACATTAAATTGGGCCTTGTTTCTAATTTTAATAAAATCATCTTTTGAAAATAAACCAAGTTCAGAATTGGCTTGGCAGGCAGCAATCTCAACATCGAGCCAACTTTGGAACTTTGCATGTTCTGTCCAAATTTGGCCCATTTCAGGAAGTGTGTAACGTTCAATCACTTTTTAAAAAAATCTATATCTAAACTTTATAACTAAATTTAAATACTGGCTCTATTGGTTTAAGTTCTACGAGATATTGAACATATTTGTGCTAAATAATTTATTTTGCTTTAACAAGTTATAAAAAGTGCATATAATATTTATTACCTTCAATTAATCCATTTTTGCAAAAATTAGTGTTTTCATTAAATTTAATTTCGATTATTAAAACCAATTAATATAAAAATCTAATTTGTTAAATTTCTTTTTGAAAGTTATGGTTTGTTTATTAATTCTATAATTTTTATTAGGTTCTTATATTTGCTAACAGAAATAAATGAATAAAAAAATTCGTTTGGATTTATATTTAGTTTCAAAAGGTTTTGTTACTTCGAGGCAAAAAGCACAGCGAATTATCCTAGCAGGCAAGGTAAAGGATAAATATGGAAAAATTTTAGATAAGCCTGGGCAACAGATTTTTAAGGAATCTGAAATAGAAGTTGTTTCTGAACCTAAATTTGTTTCTAGAGGTGGTAATAAATTATTAGAAGCTTTTGAAAAATTTCCTATTGATGTAAAAGGTAGAATTTGTTTGGATGCTGGTATCTCAACAGGAGGTTTTACTGATTGCCTATTACAAAAGGGTGCAAAGATGATTTATGGAATTGATGTTGGCTATGGGCAAGCTTCATGGCAAATAAGAAATAATCCAAAAGTAAAACTTTTTGAGAGAACTAATATTAGATATTTAGAACCCTCCAATTTATTTCTTCAAGGAGATGAATTACCAAGTTTTGCAGTAGCTGATTTATCTTTTATTTCCTTAAAGTTAGTTCTCGAACCTATAAGAAATTTACTTATAAAGAATACATATGAGGGTATTTTTTTAATTAAGCCTCAATTTGAGGTTGGAAAGGAAAAAATTTCTAAAGGTGGGGTAGTCAAAGAAGCTTCATATCATGTAGAAGCAATTGAATCTATTATAAAATTTGCTAATTCAAAGAATTTTATAATAAACGGATTAATAGCATCACCGCTTGTAGGCCCTGCAGGAAATCATGAATATTTGATTTGGTTAAGTAATAAAATAATAGTTGAATACTCAATCAGTAGAGACAAAATAGAGGAATTGGTATCAAAAACAATTTCTTAAAGAGCCTCCTCGTCTTTATCTCCTGTTCTAATTCTTATCACGGAATCGATAGGCGATACAAATATTTTTCCATCTCCTATTTCACCAGTTTTTGCAGCTTCTGCTACTGCAGCTATAACCGATTCAACTTTTGCATTATCAACAACAATTTCTACTTTAAGCTTTTGTAGAAATTCAACCGTAAATTCAGAACCTCTATACCTTTCAACTTGCCCTTTTTGCCTACCAAAGCCTCTTACTTCACTTACAGTCATTCCAACAATGCCAGCATTAACTAAAGCTACTTTTACATCCTCTAGTTTAAATGGACGTATGATCGCCTCAATTTTTTTCATAATTATGCTAATAACATCCTAATATTAATTAATTTTTAATATAACATCCAAAATTGAAACGTCAGACATTGTTTCTATTACAATCCCAGCAGATTTAGCATCCTTTATTAGCTCATGCGAATCAATTTCAGAGATTAATACTTTGTTTTCTGATAAAGCTTCCCACTCACTATTTTCAAAATGTGTTTGTAGCCATAACATTCCATGAATATTTAAAGGTGTAAGCAGTTTATTGGATTTGTTATCAACTTTGGTTAGACAAATGTCCATTAATTATTTTTTGATTAACCCTATTTAGCCGTTAATTAAAGATTTATAATGTACTCGTTGATACCAAATTTAAAATTTTAATAAGATTACTTAATCTTTTTAAAGATTAGATAAAAAGGAAAATTTGGACTTTATTGAAGTTTTTTTATATTTTTAGATTAGTAATACAGATTCATATGAATGACAAATCCGATATTAAAACAGCTACTCCACTTTATGGAGAAAGGATAATTTCAGAGTCAACAATTATTTGCTTCGATAATCCAAATAGAAAAAGAATCTATCAAATCTCTATAGAATTGCCTGAATTTACATGTAAATGCCCCTTCTCAGGTTATCCAGATTTTGCGAAACTAAATATAAATTATCAGCCTAATGAAAAAGTATATGAATTGAAATCTCTAAAACTTTATATAAATAATTTCAGGGATCAAAAAATATCTCATGAAGAGGTTGTAAACAAAATAATGGATGATCTAGTAGATTTTGCAAATCCTCATTGGATACATTTGCATGCTGATTTCAATCCAAGAGGAAATGTTTCAATGAAATTAGATGTAATTTCAGGAGTTAAAAGATCTTAATAATTCTTTAATTGACTAGTTAAATTGATAAATTCATTTCTAAAACCTGCTAGATTTCGATTGCTTAATCCTCCTATATAGATTTTTTTTGATTCTTTATTTGTCAATATCCAAAGTTGTTTCGTTGGTATTACGCTTAAAACTGTTCCTAAGATAATAAGTATAAAAGAAAAATATATAAAAGGGACAGAAGGATCATTTTTTATAATTAATCCACTACTTGGGATAATCTCTAGTATTTCTATATTTGAAGAATTTATTTCAACTTTTTTATTATCTAGGTATATATCTGTTTCATTAAAATCTTTCGCATCAAAAAACTTAACAGGGCCATTTTCATTATCAACAGTTAGTAAATAATTTTTTTTATTATTTTCCCCTAATTCAATCAATACCCCCCAGACTTGTTCCCCAATCTCTGGGATAGGTTTGAGCTTTAATTGATAAGTTATATTCTCAATTTTCAAGATAACGCTAGATATTGCCCAATCTGCTTGATAAATTGTTAATCCTTTGAATCTTATTGGATGGTTTACTTTAGTTATTTTATTAAAACTATCATCTGAATTTTCAGATTTAAAATTTAAAAATGAAATGAATTGCTTAGGCTTACCATCAGATTCTCTATCAATAAAAAATTGACTTAATTTTAAGTTTAATTTTCTATTAGAACTATCGTTGATTAATTCTAAATTTTCATTTGGTGTTAAAAATATTTCACTAGATTTATTAGTTAAATTTCCATATGCAGAACCTACTAAAAGTATTATTAATCCTATATGAACTATTATAGGACCTAATTTGCCAATAATTCCTTTTCTTGCCGATAGGCTATTGTCTTTAAGTAAACTTTGCCAGCCATTTTCTTTAAGCAATTTTTCTGCATAAATAATAGTATCTTTTTCATTATTAGTTACCCAGTCACAAGCAATTTGAAGTTTTTTAAATTTGTTCTCATTTTTATATTCATTCCATTTGAAAGAGGCCTTTAATGAAGGGATTTGTCTTCTAAAACTACATGCAGCTAAAGAAATACATAACAATACTAAGCTTGATAAAAACCATTGACTTGTATATATATGATCTAAGCCTAAAAATAATATTTTTTCTCCATCTAGTAACCTAAGAAATGGTTCAGGATTGTAAAACTCTATGTATTCTGAGTTCTCATTTCCTTGTGGAATTAATGTCCCTAAACTACTTGCAATTGCTATAAAAATGATGAGTGAGATTGCAAATTTTAAACTTGATATATTGATTATTAATCTTTTAAAAATTATCATTTAGATCCACTTAGAAATAATATTTAAAGTCCCCAATGTTACAAGCACTATCCCACTCAAGGTTGGAATGATTTGACTGTATTTTCTAAACTCTAATAATTTTTTTAAATTTTCTGTAGTGAGTCCTACAACAATTAATGGAGTTACTTGTCCTAATCCAAAAAAGAATAAAAATAAAATTGAAATAAGCGGATTTTTGGCTTGAGATACCCATGCAAGAAGCGTCGCCAATACTGGTGTAATGCATGGGGAAGAAGCTAGGCCAAATGCAGCTCCTGTTATGAATGGTGCAAGAAAAGAAGGTACTTTTTCTTTTATGAAATCGAAATTAGGACTATTTGGGAGGCGGAATTTTATTAATCCTAAAAGATTTAGTCCCATTAATATTGCGAATATAGAAATGCTTGTAGTGAAAAAAACTGGTAATTGCCCGTATATTTTCCCTAATATTCCGCTTATAGCACCTAAGAAAACAAGAGAAGATATTATTCCACTACAGAAACTAACTGTTTTGAATTTATTATTTTTATTATCTGAACCTCCAATGTATGCAACTGTAATTGGTAATAAAGATAAAGAGCAAGGTCCAAGGCTTGTTAAAAGTCCAGCCGAAAAAATTAACAACACTGTGAAAGGCCCTGGATGATTTACCCCCTGCTGCATAAGCAAGTTTCCTTTTTGGGCTAATTCAGAAATGATTAAATTTAGAGAGTTAATAATGTTTCTTAATTTATCAAATTCTACCTAATTTATAGTCTTTCGTGCACGAAGAATACCCACTAGACCAGTTGATTCTAAAGAACATCTTAAAAGTAAAGAAGCAATAATTGATGATGATAAAAGTGAATTACCACCATAGCTCACAAAAGGTAAAGGTAATCCGGTAGTTGGCATAAAACCTGTAGTAACCGCTATGTGCATTAATGATTGTCCGATAAGAGAAGTTCCGCATCCAATCGCAACTAGTTTTGTATAGTTATTTCTACAATTTAATGCAATTCTTAAACTTAAATAAGAAAATATAGATAAGAATCCAAGTAAAAAAATAGAACCTAAAAGACCAAATTCTTCAGCAAATATCGCGAATATAAAATCAGTACTTTGTATGGGCAAGTATTGTAATTTTTGCATAGATAGACCATATCCTTGACCAAATAAACCGCCAGAGCCAATAGCAAGAAGACTTTGTATTAATTGATATCCATTTCCTTTGGCATCTTCCCAAGGATTTAGAAAAGATACAACTCTCAATCGTTGATATTCATTTTTTAAGATACTAACATAAGCGCTTATAAATCCTAAAGATGCTACTGTTCCTAGGGTTTGCATTCTAATTCCCCCGCATAAAGCCATTATCCATAAAATAATTCCTGTTAATCCAGCTGTACTTAGGTTCGGTTGTAGCATTATCAAAAATATAAGTAAACCAAAAAGTGTTACTGAAAAAATTTTTTTTTCATTTTTGACTAAATTCCAATGTGCAAAGATATTTGCGGCTTCCAAAATTATAAAAGGCTTGATTAATTCTGAAGGTTGAATCTGTAATGGTCCTAAAATCAGCCATCGGTAAGAACCATTAATATTTGTACCAAAAAGGATTGTTCCTAGCACTAATAAAATCATTCCATAGAAAATAAATTTTGAAATTTTTAAAATATCCCTAATATTTATCTTTAAAATCAAATAAGAGATTGCCAAACTTGGTAAATACCAAATTATTTGACGTTTAATATAAAAAGTAAAGTCTCCCATTTCTTTATTCGCTACCCACCAGCTTGCAGAACCAAGAATAAAGAGACCACAGACGCACCAAATTCCTAAAAATAAAAATAATAATTTACCCTCATAAGGCCAAAATGCAAAAGGTAAAGGAATTAAACTATCTTTATTAGCATAATTCTCATTAGTGAGACTATAAAATTTTTTCTTATTGGAGTTTTCAAAATATTTGGATACTAATTTTTTATCCGCCACTTTTAAAATATTAGATATCCCATTGAGCCGTCAAAATCCTATTTTGCCAATACTTAATGAATAAATTAATAAATATAATTTACTTAAAATTTTTAATTTAAATATTCAGATTTTTTTCAAAAAATCTTAAGAATCTTTATTTTCGTTAGAAAGGTCTAGCTAAATGTCACCTCTGCATGATAGATTCCGTGAGTTTATGCATTTATCTCAAACTAAAGGGGATTTCTAAATTATGTTCACAATAGTGAACTCTAACGAAAAAAAAATTAAGCAATCTAACAATTTAGATGCTTCAGATTCGTTTATTATAGATAATTCTTTTTCAGCTGGAACTAAAATTTCTCTATTCAAGAGGATTTCAAATTTTCTAGCTAAAAATGAGTATTTTAAATTGCAATTAACTATTTTTGCTTTAACCTTTGTTATTTCAATTATTTTATCATTAATTGCTGTATTTCTCATTAGCCCGATTTATGGTTTGAGTTTATTTGTAGGTTCTATTGCTGGAATTTTTTATTTACGTTTGCTAGCCAAAAGTATAGGAAATTTGGGCAAAAAATCACCTGGGGTATCAAAAGTACAGCTGCTAATACCAGTTTGTTTATTTATTTTTGCTAGCAAAAATGAAATTATTGAAATATTCCCGGCAATAATTGGCTTCTTTTTTTATAAGCCTGCTCTTGTCTTTTACTTTTCCCGTTCCTAAATAAGTTTTGCTATTCAAAATTTATTTAAATTTTTTTCAAAATAAAATGAGTTTTAGTTCTTTGTTCACAAATTTTGCAGAATTAGAAGTTGGTCAACATCTTTATTGGCAAATTGGTAAAGTCAGTATTCATGGTCAAGTTTTTTTAACATCTTGGATACTATTAGGTGCTTTATTAGTGTTCATCTCATTGGGCACAAAAAATATGGAAAACGATCCGAAAGGATTACAAAACTTACTTGAGTTCCTTTGGGACTACATAAGAGATC
>CETH01173634.1_pt1 | contig 27112 bp, 24 predicted proteins | sample 361461 | NCBI WGS metagenome assembly CETH01 (sample SAMEA2622695, study PRJEB7988) | marine metagenome | isolation source: saline water (ENVO:00002010), including
AAAAAAAAATAGCTAAAAAGGAGTAAGCTAAATGGCACATAAAAAAGCAGGTGGATCATCAAATAATGGAAGAGACTCCGCAGGTAGAAGGCTTGGAGTTAAAAAATATGGTGGTGAAATCGTAAAAGCTGGTAATATTATAGTCAGACAAAGAGGAACCAAGTTTCATCCGGGAGAAAATGTAGGAATGGGTAAAGATCATACATTATTTGCTCTCATAGATGGGAAAGTTTCTTTTATGCATGGCCTTAATAAAAGAAAAATAATTAGAGTAGAAAGCATCTAAATAAAAGATATAAGCAATTTTGAACCTTAAATTTTAGATAGCTCTATTAAGATGGTTTAATAAATGCAATTTCTAGATCAAGCAAAAATTTACTTACAATCTGGTAAAGGTGGGAACGGATGCGTTAGTTTCCGAAGAGAAAAGTACGTGGAATTTGGTGGGCCAGATGGAGGTGCAGGAGGAAAAGGAGGAGATATTATTTTTGAAGGATGCTCTTCATTAAATACTTTAATAGATTTTAGATATAAACAGCATTTTAAAGCAAAAAAAGGTACCGATGGCTCAGGTAAAAATTGTAATGGTGCTAAAGGGCAAGATATTATCATAAAAGTGCCGATAGGAACACAAATAATATCTGATTCAGATAAGGAAACTATATTACTTGATATAACTGAAAACGGCGAAAGAAAGCTTTTTCTACAAGGAGGAAATGGAGGATTTGGTAACACACATTTCAAAAACTCTAAAGAGCAAGCCCCTAGAAGGTCTAATCCAGGCCTTGAAGGCGAGGAAATTTGGGTGTGGTTAAGATTAAAAATATTAGCCGATGTAGGTTTATTAGGTTTACCTAATGCTGGAAAATCTTCTCTTTTATCAGTCATCACTAATGCAAAGCCAAAAATAGGAAATTATCCATATACAACTTTGACTCCTCAGCTAGGCATACTTAGAAATTATGATCAAGAAATTATTTTAGCTGATATTCCTGGGCTGATAAATGATGCACATAAAGGCGTAGGCATAGGAACTCGCTTTCTGGGACATATAGAAAGATGTAAAATACTTCTACATCTTATAGATGCAAAATCAAAAGATCCTTTAAAAAATTATAAAGATATAATTAAAGAAATAACAAAGTATGGAAAAGGATTAGAGAAAAAAAAACAAATCCTTATTATCAGTAAAGCGGATTTAGTCTCTCAAGAAGAATTACAAGTAATTATCAAAAAGATTGAAGGATACTCTAAAAGTAGTGTAATAGTATCATCTTCTATTAATAAAATAGGGTTAAATGAGTTGATAGATACTCTTTTTGCTAGAGTAGATGAGTTAAACAATGAAAAAAAAGTTAAAGAAAAAACATGGTCTCCTTAAAATCAATTAAATTAGATTCTATAAATAATGCCAAAAGAATAGTATTAAAGGTAGGTTCTGCATTAATAGTTAACCCAAAAACTGGCAAAATTAATGCGTCTTGGGTACAATCCCTAGTTAAGGATATTTTATTTTTATTAAATAAAGATAAAGAAATATTAATAGTTAGTTCTGGCGCAATAGCTCTTGGTAAATCTGAATTGAATTTACAGAACAAGTCTTTAAAACTCTCTGAAAAACAAGCAACAGCTGCGACAGGACAAATATTATTAGCCAAAGCATGGAAAAGTATTTTTGAGGAAGTTAATATTAAATGTGGTCAAATATTAGTAGGGCATAGTGATTTAGAAACTAGAAGAAATGCTATGAATACGAGAGCAACAATGAATACATTGCTTAAATTAAATGTTATACCTATTATTAATGAAAATGACACCGTTGCTACTCTTGAAATAAGATATGGAGATAATGACCAATTAGCAGCTAGGATTTCTCAACTAGTAGAAGCAGACGTATTAATACTACTATCCGATATAGATGGCTTATATTCAGAAGATCCTAAAAATTCGCCTGAAGCTAAATTTATTAAAGAAATTAATAATATTACATCAGAGATTGAAAATATGGCTAAAAACACTCAATCAGATATAGCTTCTGGTGGAATGATTACAAAAATAAAAGCTGCAAAAATTGCTACTACTGCAGGATGTGATGTAATTATAGCCCATGGAAAGAACAAAAATAGCCTATTAAAACTAATAAGTGGAGGCAAACATTCTATTTTTAAAGCTAATATGAGTCCATATAACGCAAAAAAGAAATGGATATTGAGTAAAAGAAATAAACTAAAGTTTGTTAAAATTGATAGGGGAGCTGAAAATGCATTGATTTCAGGAAAAAGTTTATTAGCTGCAGGTATAGAGTCTAGTTCAAATAGTTTCAATAGAGGAGAAATTGTTGATATTTTATCAAAAACTGATAAACTTCTAGGTTGCGGAATTATTGCTTATGATTCAGAAGAAATTAATATAATTGCAGGTAAAAAAAGTACAGAAATCAAAGAAGCTTTAGGTTATAAAGGAAGAGATGAAGCAATACACAGGAATGATATGGTAATAAATTGAGAAAGATTTTTTATAATGCAAACTAATACAAAAAAACATATTGAAGAGATATGTATTAAAGCTAAAGAAGCTTCAAAAAATTTATTTCACTCTAGTTCCAAAGATAAAAATGAGGCTCTTAAACTAATTGCTACACAAATTAAAACTGATAAACATGATATTTTGAAAGCAAATTCTAAGGATATTGACTCGGCAAAATTAAATAATGTTTCTGGAGCTTTATTAGATAGATTGATTCTTAATGAAGCTAGAATAAACGATATGATTCAAGGTATACACAATATTATACTTTTGGAAGATCCCATAGGTTCTGAAATAAAGAATTGGACACCAAAAAATGGAATTAATATGAGTCAAAAAAGAGTTCCTATAGGAGTTATCGGTATTATTTATGAATCTAGACCAAATGTTACAGCTGATGCTAGCGCACTTTCCTTAAAATCTGGAAATTCTATTATATTGCGTGGAGGTTCTGAGAGTTTTAATTCTAGTGTAGCTATAGTTAATTCTATAAAAAAAGGTTTACAAAAATCAAATATTTCTGAAGATTGTGTGCAAATTGTAAATACTATCAATAGAGAGGCGGTTGGAGAATTATTAAGTATGAACAAATATATCAACTTAATAATACCCAGAGGAGGAAAATCTTTAATTGCACGTGTACAATTGGAAAGTAAAATAGCAGTTTTATCTCATTTAGACGGACTTTGTCATACATACATAGATAAAGAAGCGAGTAAAGAAATGTCTTTAAATATCGTTATGAATGCTAAAATGCGAAGAACAGGAATATGTGGGGCAACAGAAACACTACTGTGCCATAAGGAAATAATAGATAGTATTCTTCCAGATATAGTTAAAAATTTAATAAATCAAGGCTGTGAAGTTAGAGGAGATAATAGTATTCAGCCTTTAAATGAAAATATTAAGAAGGCAACAGAAGAAGATTGGGCTACAGAATATCTAGATAAAATTATATCAATTAAAACTGTAAATGATGTTTCAGAAGCTATAAAACATATTGAAACGTATGGATCTAATCATACAGATGCTATAATTACTGAAAATAATGAAACTGCTGAAATCTTTTTAAATGAAGTTAATAGCGCTATTGTTCTTCACAATGCTTCAACACAATATGCTGATGGAGGAGAATTTGGAATGGGTGCTGAAATGGGAATAGCTACAGGAAAACTTCATGCGAGAGGTCCTGTAGGTTTAGAACAGTTGACTACTTATAAATACCAACTTAGAGGTAATGGTCAGGTAAGGCCATAAACTTGGAAATAAAAGATAAAAATTATAATAGAAATATTGGTATTACCAAAAGAAGAAATATGAAGATTGGTATTTTAGGAGGATCATTTAATCCAGCTCACGAAGGCCATTTGTACATATCTAATATTGCTTTAAAAATATTTAGATTAGATGAAGTTTGGTGGTTGGTTAGTCCACAAAACCCTCTAAAAACTACTTTAATAAAAAATAATGTAAAAGTAAGAATTAAACATGCAAAAAGCATATCGAATAGATATAAAATTAGAGTTGGGGACCTTGAGACTAAGTTTAATACAAATTTAACAGCTAAAACACTTAAAATAATAGTAAAAAGGTATGCAGGAACTAAATTTATATGGTTAATGGGAGCTGATAACCTTAAAGAAATTGATAAGTGGTTTAATTGGAAAAGTATTTTCAATACTATGCCTATTGCAGTTTTTGATAGAGGAGTATATTCTTATTCTATTATTAACTCTATTGCGGGTAAACGCTATTTTTCAAAACTACATAAAAGAAAAAACTCAAAATCAATTTTTAATACACGTCCTCCATCTTGGCAGTTTATTCATAATTGTAAAAACCCTATATCTTCAACTAATATCAGAAATTTAACATAATTAGTAAGGTAGTTTATTTCTATGAAAAATAATAATTTAAATAACCATATAGAAAAAATTTTAGATGATGGAAAAGCAGAAGATATCGTTTCTATTCCGTTAAAAGGTAAATCTTCACTTGCTGATTACATGATAATTGCTACGGGAACTTCTACGCGTCATGTAAATGCACTCTCAAACCAAATTAATTCAAAACTTAAAATGTTGGGTTTTAAAATATTTTCTACACAAGGACAAAAAAATGGGGATTGGGTTTTAGTAGACGTAGGAGATGTAATAGTTCATTTATTTAGACCAGAGGTAAGAGAATTTTATAATTTAGATAAGATGTGGTTGGCTCCAAATGATCTGAATTTAAAAGATAATGTTTAATATATTATGAGCATTCACGCTTTTACATTTTTTTAATTACTATCACCTATTATAATGATTAAAAAATAGGTATAATAAATTAAATAAATCTAATTGTATATTGAAAGCCGTACATCTACTTGATAAGTTATAAGGTTAAATTTATTATTTAAGGTATCAAAAAAAGGGTAATATAAAATGAATAAATTAAATTTCAAAAAACTTGCTATGATTTTTATAGCTATAGCAATTTTACATTCCTTTTCTTTCAAGGCTATTGCTGAAGATAAGAAAACTAATGTTTATCAACAGCTAAATATGTTTGGAGAAGTTTATGAAAGAGTAAGAAGAGAATATGTTGAAGAAGTCAGTGATAAAGAATTAATTGAAGCAGCTATTGAAGGCATGCTTCAGTCACTAGATCCACACTCTTCATTTATGAATGAAGATACTTTTAAAGATATGCAAGTTCAAACTAAGGGAGAATTTGGAGGTTTAGGCATTGAGGTTTCAATGGAAGATGGCTTTGTAAAAGTTGTATCACCAATCGATGATACACCAGCCTTTGAAGCTGGAGTCCAAGCAGGTGATTTTATTATAGAAATTGATGGTGAATCTGTTTATGGTATGACCCTTGGAGACGCAGTAGATAAAATGCGTGGTAAAGTTAATACAGAGATCACCATTAAAATTAGTAGAGGAGATCTTGAACCTTTTGATATTGTTATTGTTAGAGATAAGATCAAGGTTCAATCTGTGAGAGCAAGGAGAGAAGGAAATGCTGCTTATTTAAGAATTACTTCTTTTAATGAAAAAACTGAATCAGGCCTTATAAAAAATATAAATAAATTAACAGATGCAATAGGTGATGATATTACAGGAGTAATTTTAGACTTAAGAAATAATCCTGGAGGACTTTTAAACCAAGCGGTGGCTGTTTCGGATGCATTCTTAGAAAGAGGGGAAATAGTTTCTACGAGAGGAAGAAAAAAAAGTGGCCAGCAAAAATTTAATGCAACAAAGGGTGATATTTCTAATGGATTACCTATAGTTGTATTAATAAATGGAGGTTCAGCCTCCGCATCAGAAATTGTAGCTGGAGCACTACAAGACCATAAAAGAGCCATAATAATGGGTACTACTTCATTTGGGAAAGGATCAGTCCAAACAATAATTCCTGTTCAAAGGGATTCAGCTATGCGCTTAACAACTGCAAGATATTACACACCTTCAGGAAAATCAATACAAGCAACAGGAATATCTCCAGACATAACAGTTAACCAAGCTAAAATAGAAGAAATTAAGTCTTTTTCTAATAGAAAAGAAAGTGATTTAAAAGGTCATTTAGAAAATCCTACAGAAAGTAATAAAAACTTAGATGAAATTAAAGAAAAACAAAATATTTCTAAGCAAAGTGATGAAAAAAAGAAGATAGATTATCAATTAAATAGAGCCTTGGATTTATTAGAAGGAATATCACTTTATAAAAATAAGGATGCCTAATAAAAATTTATATAGGCCTAATGTAGGCATTGTGATATTTAATTCCGACAAAAAAATTTGGTGCGGAAAAAGAATAGATGTAAAGACTAAAGATGCGTGGCAGCTTCCACAAGGAGGAATAGATCACGATGAAACTGCTCTTCAAGCAGCTATTAGAGAAGCCTATGAAGAAACTGGCATCAAAAGTATAAAGAATATTTATAGTATTAATGAATGGATAAAATATGAGCTTCCTACAAGCATAGCTAAAAGTAAATGGAATGGAAAATTTATTGGCCAAATGCAGAAATGGTTTCTATTTTACTTCTACGGTAATGATGATGAAATTAATATTAATATAAATAATCAAGCTGAATTTTCAGAATGGAAATGGGAGCTAGATACTAATATTCAAGATAATGTAACTAAATTTAGAAAAAATGTTTATAAAAAGGTTTTTAAAAAATTTAATAAAATTATTAAAAATTTCTCTTAATTTGAATTTTTAAATTCAATCATAGCTTGATATTTATCAATACTTTTTTGTATTATATCTTTATCAGCATCTGTTTCCGAAGCACCTAAGTCTATAGTATATTTACTAATTTTTTCTTCACATTCAGAAATATTAATTTGTTCCGATGATAAAACTTCTGAAGCTAAAATAGAAACTCTATCTTCAATTACTTCTATGAAACCTCCACCGATAAACATTGTTTCACTCTGTTTATCAACTTCAATTTCTAAAAAACCTGGCCTTATACTAGAAACTAAAGCGGCATGGCCAGGTAATACTCCGAAATCACCTTCAGTTCCTGATATTGTAACCATATCAACAGTCTTTGTCATAACCATTTTTTCAGGCGCTACTACTTCTAAACTAAGTTTTTCATCAGACATTTTAATTTCTTTCTATTTTATGCAGCTTCTTCTTCCATAGTTTTAGCCTTCTCTACAGCTTCTTCCATAGTGCCTACCATATAAAAAGCCGCTTCAGGAAGGTGATCATATTCCCCTGAACATAAAGCTTTAAAACCTTTAATAGTATCTTCTAGTTCTACAAATTTACCTGGAGATCCTGTAAATACCTCTGCAACATGGAAGGGTTGTGATAAAAACCTTTGAATTTTTCTCGCCCTACTAACTGTAAGTTTATCTTCTTCAGATAACTCATCCATTCCAAGAATTGCAATAATATCTTGCAAAGATTTATAAGATTGTAAAATACTCTGCACATCTCTTGCTACATTATAATGTTCTTCACCAATTACTCTAGGATCTAAAATTCTGGAAGTAGAATCTAAAGGATCAACAGCTGGATAAATACCTAACTCTGCGATTTGTCTCGATAAAACAGTTGTTGCGTCCAAGTGCGCAAAAGAGGTAGCAGGTGCTGGATCAGTTAAATCATCTGCTGGCACATAAATAGCTTGAACAGAAGTAATAGACCCTTTCTTAGTAGATGTAATTCTTTCTTGAAGAGTACCCATATCTGTAGCTAAAGTAGGCTGATAACCCACAGCAGACGGTATACGTCCTAATAAAGCAGAAACCTCTGAGCCCGCTTGTGTAAATCTAAAAATATTATCAACAAAAAATAAAACATCTTGTCCTTCTTCATCTCTAAAATACTCAGCCATAGTCAATCCAGATAAAGCAACTCTTGATCTTGCCCCTGGTGGTTCATTCATTTGTCCATAAACTAGTGCTGCTTTAGATTGATCTCCTTTCAAGTCAATAACTCCAGACTCAATCATTTCGTGATATAAATCATTACCTTCTCTAGTTCTTTCTCCTACACCGGCAAAAACTGAGTATCCTCCATGCCCTTTAGCAATATTATTTATTAATTCCATTATTAAAACAGTTTTACCAACTCCAGCTCCGCCAAAAAGACCAATTTTTCCACCCTTTGCATAAGGTGCTAATAAATCAACAACTTTAATTCCTGTTACTAAAACTTCTGATTCTGTTGACTGATCAGTATATGATGGAGCCGCTCTATGAATTGGATATGAAGATTTTGTTTTTACAGGTCCTCTTTCATCAACAGGTTCACCAATCACGTTAACAATTCTTCCTAGCATTTCTGGTCCAACAGGAACTGAAATTGGTTTTCCAGTAGCTGTTACTTCTTTTCCTCTTACTAATCCATCAGTTGCAGACATTGCTATTGCTCTAACAGTTTTCTCTCCTAAGTGTTGGGCAACTTCCAAAACCAGCCTTTCTCCAGAATTGTCTATTTCTAAACCATCAAGGATATTGGGTAAATCTCCTTCAAATTGGATATCTACTACTGGTCCAATAACTTGTGTTACTTTTCCTATATTATCTGTCATTTTCATCTCCATTCTAATATGAATTCTTATTAAATATTTTTATAGTGCCTCTGCTCCAGAAATAATTTCAATTAATTCACCAGTAATAATAGCTTGTCTTTGTCTATTATATGACAAATTAAGTTTATCAATCATTTCTCCTGCATTTCTAGTAGCATTATCCATAGCTGCCATTCTTGCACCTTGTTCACCTGCTCCGCTTTCTAAAATTGCTTTATATATTTGGATAGTTAAATTTTTAGGAAGCAAATCAGACAAAATTTCTTTTTCATCTGGCTCAAACTCAAAATTAATTAAATTATCTTTATTATTACTCTCTTCTTCATATTCCATACTGCATGGAATAAGAGACTGCTCAGTAACTATCTGAGAAATAGCTGATTTAAATTGATTAAATATAATAGAACAAGTTCCGTATTCTTTATTATCAAGTTTTGTTACTAGTAAATTAGATATATTTTCTGCCAAAGTATAAGAATTTTTATCATTAATATTTTCAGCGCTTATAACTTTATCTCCATATACACCTCTTAATATATCAGCTCCTTTTTTTCCTAAACATATAATTTTAAAATCTGAACTCTTATTTTTGATATCTATTACCTTATTCTTAACTGATTTAACAATCGAAGAGTTAAATCCTCCACATAAACCTCTATCAGAAGTCACTGCTATAATTATATGAATTGAATTATCATTATTGCCTAGTAATAGGTCCAGAGATACTTCACTGTCTTTCATGCCAGCTGCAAGTGATGACATAATTTTAGCAATCTTTTCTGAATAAGGTCGAGCAGATTCTGCAGTCTCTTGTGCACGCCTTAATTTAGACGCTGCTACCATTTTCATAGCTTGTGTAATTTTTCTAGTAGACCTTACACTATCTATTTGATTTTTTAATTCTTTAAGATTAGACATAATTTATGATCATTCACTCTTAACAAATTCTTTACTTACTTCTTCTATTAAAATAGTTATTGATTTTTCAATATCGTCATCTAGTGCAGCCTTACTTTTAATAGCATCTAATATATCCTTAGATTCTCTTAAGCTACTAAGTAGAGCTACCTCAAACTTTGGTATATCGGATATTTCAATATTATCTAAATAACCCTTAACTCCGGCATAAATAACAACAACTTGTTCTTCAACCGATAGGGGCTCATACTGACCTTGCTTGAGTAATTCTGTTAATCTGGCTCCTCTGGCCAATAGTTGTTGGGTTGCTGCATCCAAGTCAGAACCAAACTGAGCAAAAGCTGCCATCTCTCTATATTGAGCTAACTCTAATTTTATTGAGCCAGCAACTTGTTTCATAGCTTTAATTTGTGCAGAAGAACCAACTCGACTTACTGATAAACCTACATTAATAGCAGGTCTAATTCCTTGATAAAATAAATCAGTTTCTAGAAATATCTGTCCATCTGTGATAGAGATAACATTAGTGGGAATATATGCTGACACATCCCCACCCTGAGTTTCGATAATAGGTAAAGCTGTCATAGAACCTGCACCATTTTCTTCATTTAATTTTGCTGAACGTTCTAGCAAGCGAGAATGCAGATAAAAAACATCGCCAGGGTAAGCTTCTCGTCCTGGAGGTCTTCTTAATAACAAAGACATTTGTCTATAAGCTACAGCTTGTTTGGATAAATCGTCATAAATAATTAAAGAATGCATTTTATTATCTCTAAACCATTCACCAATGGCAGAACCTGTATAAGGAGCTAAATACTGCAAAGGAGCTGGTTCAGAAGCAGTTGCGGCCACAACAACAGTATATTCTAACGCTCCTCTTTCATCCAGTTCTTTAACTATTTGAGCAACAGTTGAACGCTTTTGACCTATTGCTACATATACACAATATAATTTTTTACTTTCATCATCAGCATCATTTATGGCTTTCTGATTTAATATTGTATCAATTGCAACTGCAGTTTTTCCTGTCTGTCTATCTCCGATTATAAGCTCTCTTTGCCCTCTTCCAACTGGAACGAGCGAGTCAATCGCTTTTAACCCTGTTTGAACAGGCTCATGAACAGATTTCCTAGGAATAATACCAGGAGCTCTTACATCAACAATACTTCTTTCTTTAGCAGCAATATCTCCTTTACCATCTATAGGATTACCTAAAGCATCTACTACTCGTCCTAATAATTCTCTACCTACAGGAGCATCAACAATACTTCCAGTCCTTTTAACTGTATCTCCTTCTTTAATACCGCGGTCATCTCCAAAAATAACAACACCCACATTATCAGCTTCAAGATTCAAAGCCATACCCGAAATACCACCAGGAAATTCTACCATTTCCCCAGCTTGAACATTATCTAATCCATAAACTCTTGCTATACCATCCCCAACTGATAAAACTTGACCAACTTCAGCTACCTCAGCTTCAGTTCCAAAGTTATTTATCTGATCTTTTATTATAGATGAAATTTCTGCAGCATTAAGATCCATTTATTTTATCCCTTTCATAGATACCCTAAGTCCCTGTAACTTAGATTTTACTGAACCATCCAGCATGACTGAACCAATCTTTAAAATATATCCACCTATTATACTGGGATCTACCCTAGAAATTAAACTCACGTCAGTACCCAAAGATTCTTTAATAATTTCTTTAACTTTATTTAAATCATTCTCTGATTGGAGATTAGTACTTAGCAATTCTGCTCTTACCTCTCCCTTAAATTTTACTTCCATTTCCAAGAACCGTAAGCAAATTTTATCTATTATAATTGATCTGCCATTTTGACATATCACAGAAAAAAATTTAATTACATTATCGCTTACAGAGATTTTATTTAAAATTGAATTAATTATGTTACTTTGATCACTTCTTGAAATTATAGGTGATTTTATAACTTTGTTAAAGTCATCACTAGATTCAATAATTTTTATAATATTTTCTATATCAGAGTGAACATTAGGAAGAGATTTAGACTCAATAGCAAGTTCTAAAAGAGCCTTAGAATATCTCTCAACTACGTTACCTATATTTTTTGAATCATTAGCCAATTATATAGATCCTAAAATAACAATTCATTTTTATTATATATTAAATTCTTTGCGAGATTTAGGTAACATAGCTTGAAAATATGTGCAATAGAAGAATGATGTTTAATTTATAAATTATAAGAAGTTATATGGATCTATATCAATTTTTATTCTAATGCCTTTTGTAAGCTGTATATTTTTCAGCCATTCTCTAATAAAAGGCTGAATTCTTACATCCTCTTTACTTTTTATGAGAAAACGGTAACGATAGAAAGATCTTATTTTAGTAATGGGTGCAGGGGCAGGACCTAATACATCGATTCGCTTCTTATCCTTAAAATTCTTTGGAATATTAGTAATTAATTTTTTTAAAAACTCTTCTAATAATGGTAAATTTGAGGATTGTATTATTAAAGAAGCTAACCTGCCAAAAGGTGGAAGACTTCTATACTTCCTACCTTCGGACTCCGCCGAAATAAAATTATCAATTTTGCCAGTTTGCATCGCTCTCATAACGTTATGATTAGGTTCATAACTTTGTATATAAGCTAATCCATTTTTATCTGCTCTCCCAGCTCTACCTGCCAACTGAGTTAACATTTGAAATGTTCTCTCGGACGCTCTTAGATCTCCTCCTGATAAACCTAAATCAGCATCTACTGCAACCACAGTAGTTAAATTCAAAAAATTATGACCTTTAGCAATTAACTGAGTACCAATAATTATATCAATTTCACCATCAAATATATTTTTGAAAATTTTCTTAGCATTAATGGAACTATTTACGGTATCACTAGCAATTATCTCACATTTAGCAGATGGAAAAAGAGATTTTGCTTCAGCTGCCAACCTTTCTACTCCTGGACCGCAAGGGGCAAATTCTTCTTTAGAACTACAATTTGGACACTCATCTGGTATTTCTTCATTATGACCACAATGGTGGCATAACATTTTATTTGTTTTTTTATGATTTACCAACCAAGCAGAGCAATTATTACAACTAAACCTGTACCCACATATCCTACATAATGTTAGTGGAGAGTAACCTCTACGATTAATATATAATAAAACTTGCTCTTTATTATCTAAAGCTTTTTTTACTGCCTTTATTGACTCTTTTGATAACCATTTTCCTGATTGCAATTTTTCTTTCTGCATATTTACTATCTTTATATGCGGCATTTTAGCTGAGCCGTAGCGCTCAGATAATACAATTTTATTATACTTTCCTATCTGGACATTATAAATTGACTCTAAAGAAGGTGTTGCTGATCCTAGAATAACTTTAGAATTAGAGTACATGCCTCTTACTACAGCCATATCTCTTGCATTATAAATAACACCATCTTCCTGTTTATATGAAGCGTCATGCTCCTCATCAACAATTATTAAATTTAAGTCTTGAAAAGGTAAGAATAATGCGCTTCTTGCACCTACAACTATCTTAATTTTCTTATTAATAACCTCACGCCAAATTTTATGTTTATTTTTTTTTGATATATCTGAATGCCAAACTGCTGGAAAAAAGTTAAATCTTTCAACAAACCTCTCTATAAAATAATTACTTAAAACTATTTCTGGTAACAAAACTAAACACTGTTTTTCTTTTTTTAATTCATTAGATATAATTTCCAAATACACTTCTGTTTTACCTGAACCTGTTACACCATCTAATAAAAATGTATTACTATCTTTTGAACTATTTATTATAAATTTAACTGCGCTTTTTTGAGAATTATTAAGCTTAGGGATATTTTCTTTTTTAATTTTAAGAATTTCAGTATCATTAATATCCTTTAGAAATAGAACATTCTCTCTAATTAATTTATTTATTACTGATAAACTAATATTAAGTGCTTTACTACATTCACTTAATGTCAAATTATCCTTCTTTTTAATATAATTAACAACCTTTTTACCTAGCTTAGTAGTCTTAACGTCCGAATCTTTATTAAAAATTAAAATTTTTTTATTTTTCACAGGATATAAAAATGCAGATGATGGAATAACCATCTTTAATACATTAGATATATCGCTAATATACCAGTTAGATAGCCAATTACAAAAATATAACAATTCATATGAAATTTTAGTTGAATTATGAACTTCAATTATATCTTTCAATTTAGAGGTAGGGAAACCTAATGTACCTTCTGCTAATACTATACCTTGATATATTCTTTTTCTTAATGGGACTGATACAATCTCTCCTGGTTCTAAAGCATTATCTATTCTATAGTCATATACTCCTTTACCAGGAGATAACAGCAAAACCTGACAAGAATTTTTTATTTTTTTTTTAAACTTTATATTAAAAAAAGATTTATTCATAACATACATTAAATCATAGGTTTTATTTTTAGTATATTTAAACTATAAATAATAAATTATATATTTATATTATTAATTAGGAGGTTAAATTGAAGTTTTTTATTGATACTGCTGATGTTTCTGAAATTAAAGATCTTTCTTCAAGTGGTTTTTTAGATGGAGTCACTACTAACCCCTCACTGATAAAAAAATCAGGCAGAGATATAAACGAAGTCATTTCCGAGATTTGTGACATAGTTCCAGGTCCTGTTTCTGCTGAAGTTGCTGCTACAAATTACGATGACATGATTTCAGAAGCTAAAGTATTAAAAAGTATAGCAAAAAATGTAACTATAAAAGTTCCATTGACATGGGATGGACTTAAAGCATGCAGAAAATTAAGGGATGAGGATGTTTTAGTTAATGTTACACTATGTTTTTCAGCAAGCCAGGCTTTATTAGCAGCAAAAGCCGGTGCTACATTTATTTCTCCTTTTGTTGGTAGACTAGACGATATAGGTTTAGACGGTATGGAACTTATTTATGATATTTGTACAATATATTCTAATTATCCCAACTTAAATACAGAAGTACTTGTAGCAAGTATTAGAAGCCCTAAACATGTAATTGAAGCTGCAAAAATGGGAGCTGATATAGTTACACTTCCGCCTAATGTACTTAAACAGTTAATTAATCATCCTTTAACAGATAATGGATTAGAAGCATTTCTTGAAGATTGGAAAAAGACAGGACAGAGTATAACCTAGTATCCATGAATAAAAAAAAAATATATATTGATAACTCATATTGTGATAAAAATGTACTTAATGCATATAGTATGTGGGTTAAATATCTTAAAAAAGAAAGATTGCTTAGCTATAACACATATGATGCGTATTCTATAGATTTAAAGTATTTTTTAATATTCATAAAAAATCATTTAAATGAAAAAGTGAGCATAAAAAATCTAGAAAATTTATCTTTAAGAGACTTTAGGTCTTGGCTATCATCACAAAAAATTAAAAATAATAGTATATCTCCCAAAAGTCAGGCAAGAGCAAAAGCCTCAATAAAATCATTTTTTAAGTTTTTAAATAAAAATAATTACCTTAAAAATACTAATATATTTAATCTTCAATCAATAAGAATAAAAAGACAAATTCCTCGTCCATTAGCATTTGAAGATGTAATTAATGTGATAAACTTGTCAGGAGAAAAAAATGATTGGACTGGTCAAAGAGATAAAACGCTTTTAACACTCATTTATGCTACCGGTATAAGAATTAGCGAAGCTCTTCAGTTGAATCGAATTGATGTGGAAAATATAGAAACTATAAGAATTATTGGAAAAGGAAAAAAAATTAGAGAAATTCCATTAATAGAATCCGCTCAAATGGCAATAAAACAATTATTAGATAATAATAAAAACTTAGATATAAATTCACCTTTATTTATAGGAATAAAAGGAAAAAGATTACACTCTCGACAAGTACAAAAAACTATTGAAGAGATTAGAAATAAATTATCTTTACCTAAAAGTTTAACACCTCATACTTTGAGACACAGTTTTGCTACACATTTGCTTGAAAAAGGAGTGGATTTAAGAACTCTACAAGAACTCCTTGGCCACAGTAGTTTATCTACCACTCAAGGTTATACAGCTGTCAACTCTAATATAATTCATAAAACGCACAAATCTGCACATCCTAGAAAATGATAAAATCAAGAGTGAATTGTTTTTCCATATGAAGCTATACTTGCTGCTTCTTTCATAGATTCTGAAAGTGTAGGATGAGCATGACAAATTAATGCTATATCTTCTGCCGTAGCCCCCATTTCAATAGAAACAACAAATTCTCCTATTAATTCACCTGCATGCTCTCCCATAATATGAGCTCCTAATATTTTATTTGAGTCAATATGAGAGTAAACTTTAACCATTCCTGAACTATTTCCAGTAACTTTACTTCTAGAATTAGCGGAAAATAGAAACTTACCTTCCTTATAATTAATGTTATATTTATCTAATTCTTGTTTAGTTTTACCAACCCACGCAACTTCAGGACTAGTATATACTACTGCGGGTATAGCATTATAATTTACCTGTCCATTTCTGCCTATAATAATATCTACTACTGCTTCCGCCTCTACACTAGCTTTATGAGCTAGCATTGGCCCTTCAATAACATCGCCAATAGCATAAATACCTTTACAAGATGTTTCATAAAATTGATTTACTTCAATGTAGCCTTTAGAGTTAACACTTATATTTAAGTTATCTAATCCTAAGCCATTAGTTGTAGGAGTTCTTCCTACTGCTAAAAGAGCTTTATCAAATATTATTTTATCTTCTAAGTTATTCTCCATTGATTTAATATTAAGAAGAACTTTATTTTTTGAGACATTTGCACTGATAACTTCAGACTCAAGCATAAAGTTTATACCTTGTTTCTGTAATTCTTTAAAAAAATTATTTGATATATCAACATCCATAGAAGGTACAATAGAGTTACCATATTCAATTACTATTACTTCTGAGCCCAATCTGCTCCAAACTGATCCCAACTCTAAACCTATATACCCCGCTCCTATAATAGCTAATTTCTTTGGTACTTTTTCAAAATTTAGAGCGCCAGTTGAAGAAACTATGTATTTTTCATCGATCTTAATATTTTTTAATTCAGAAGGTATGGATCCAGTTGCAATAATAATATTTTCAGCACTAAATTTGTTATCATCTACTTTCACTATTTTATCATTATCAAAAGATGCATGACCTATAATATGTTTTATATTATTTTTTTTAAATAAGTGTTCAATACCTTTTGTTAATTTTTCAACAGTATTTTTTTTACCTTCCATCATTTTGAAAAGATTAAATGTAGGTTTCTTTATTTGTATTCCATGTTGAATTGAATCATTTATAATTTCTTTATATAGTTTTGAAGAATGCAACAATCTTTTCGAAGGTATACATCCTACATTTAAACATGTTCCTCCTAAACTTTTTCTTTTATCTATACAAGCAACCTTAAGTCCGTTTTGAGCTGCAGAAATAGCTGCTACATATCCACCAGGTCCACCACCTATAACTAATAAATCAAATTTTTCCATTACAACCCAATTAACATTCTATCTGGCTGCTCAATAAATTCTTTTACCTTTACCAAAAATGATACTGCCTCTTTACCTGATACTGCACGATGATCATAAGTCAATGCAATGTACATCATTGGTTTAATTTTAATATCACCATTATCTACTACTGGCCTATCCTTAATTTGGTGCAATCCCAATATCCCTGTTTGAGGTGGATTTAAAATAGGTGTGGACATCATTGAACCATAAATTCCTCCATTAGTAATAGTAAATGTAGCTCCAGTCATTTGATCAGAAGTAATATTTCCTTCTTTTGCTTCTATACCAAAATCAAATATTTCTTTTTCAATTTCAAAAAATGATTTTGTATCAACGGACCTAACTACTGGAACTAGAAGACCCTGAGGTGCACCTAAAGCTATACCAATATCTATATGTTCATGATATATAATATCATTTCCATCTATCTCAGAATTTATAATTTTTATGTCTTTTAAAGCGAGTGCTACTGCATTGCAAAAAAATGACATAAAACCAAGTTTTACTCCATATTTTTTTTCAAAATTATCTTTGTTATTTTTTCTAATATTAATTACATTTGACATATCAACTTCATTAAATGTAGTTAGCATTGCTGCATTATTCTGAGCAGATTTCAACCTCTCTGCCATAGTCCTCTGTAATCTAGTCATCGCTACACGTGTTGAATTTTTTGAAGTTACTATATTTTTATTTTCTAAATTAGAATCTATTAAGTTTTCAAATTTTGTAGATATATCTTCCCTTCTTTGACTAGGAGATAAATTTGCACCATTAATAAATTCTTCTATATCATTCTTAGTAATTTTATTTCCTGCTCCAGACCTTTTAATTTCTGCAGAAGAAATTTGCACGCTTTCTATACTTTTTTCTTCTTTATTATTATTATTTTTAGCTTCTATGATAATTTCTTCTTTTTTATCATCTTTATTTTGTAAATCAGGTTTTGTATTTTTAGCAAGTTCATCTGATTTTATATTTTCATTCTCTAAGAACTCTGCCAATTCAGTACCAATTTCAACATCCTCGCCAGCTTTTATATATATCTCCGATAATACTCCATTTGATTGAGCATAAACTTCTAAGGTTGCTTTATCTGTTTCTAATTCCACTAAAACTTCATCTTTAGAAACTAAGTCGCCTTTATTTTTAAGCCATTTAGCGACCGTTGCTTCCGAAACAGATTCTCCCAAGGCAGGCACAAGAATTTTCATTTATATATCCTACAAAAAATGAACTTCACCATGATATTAACTTTCGTTTTAAAGTTTAGCACTATTTTTATTAATTAATTAGTTCTTTTAAGTAAAGCCTCTGTTAATAATTTATTTTGTTCTTGTTGGTGTCTACTAAATAGTCCTGTTGCAGTGGAAGCTTGAGCTTCTCTTCCCGCATAATGTAACCTATTTTGTTTAGATCCTATTTTAATCATTACTTCTTCTATTAACGGACTTATATATGTCCACGCACCCATATTTTTAGGTTCTTCCTGACACCAAATAATCTTAGCGTTAGAAAAATTTTTCAATTCTCTTAATACCGCATCCTCAGGAAAAGGATAAAGCTGTTCAATTCTTATTATTCTAATATTTAATAATTTGTTTTCTTCTCTCATCTTCACTAAATCATAAAAAACTTTTCCTGAGCATAAAACCACTCTATCAACTTTATCTTTTTTTAATAACTTTTTTGGATCTGGTAAAACTCTATGGAACCATGATCCAGATGTTATGTCAGAAATTTTTGAAACTGCATTTTTATTACGTAATAAAGATTTTGGAGTAAATATAATTACAGGTTTTCTAAATGACCTATGCATTTGTCTTCTCAATACATGAAAATAATTTGCAGGAGTAGTACAATTAACTATTTGTAAATTATCTTCGGCACATAGTTGTAAAAACCTTTCCATCCTAGCAGAAGAGTGTTCAGGGCCTTGACCTTCGTAGCCATGCGGTAATAATAAAGTTAAACCAGACATTCTTAACCATTTGCTCTCACCTGAGGAGATAAATTGATCAATAATAACTTGTGCTCCATTTGCAAAATCTCCAAACTGAGCCTCCCAAATTACTAAAGCATTTGGTTCTGCTAAAGAATACCCATATTCAAAACCTAAAACTGATGCCTCAGATAAAGGACTATCAACTATTTCAAATATTGCCTGATCTTTTTTAATATTATTTAATAAAATTATTTTATTATCATTTTTTTGATCAACCAATACTGCATGCCTCTGAGAAAATGTTCCTCTTCCAGAGTCTTGCCCAGTCATTCTAATTTTTACTCCTTCAACTAGTAAGCTGCCTAAAGCTAGAGACTCTGCTGATGACCAATCTATAGGTGTTTTACCTTCAAAAGATGACTTTCTCTGGTCTATTAATTTCTGAAGTTTTTTATGGACATTAAAATTTTTCGGTAAATTTGTTAATCCTTGCCCTACTAATTCTAACTTTTCTATATTTATACTAGTGTCGCCTCTTCTTTTTCCTTTTTCTCTTGCTATATCTAATCCTTCCCATGCCCCACTAAACCAATCTGCTTTTACAGGTTTATAAGAATTAGCTTTTTTATATTCTTCCTCTAATCTAGAATACCAATCATTCAAAAACTTATCCGACTCTTCTTTTGAAATTAGATTCTCTTTAATTAATTTATTACTATATATTTCTCGCGTTGAAGGATGGTTTGAAATAGCTTTATACATTGTAGGTTGAGTAAAAGCTGGCTCATCACCTTCATTATGACCATGACGCCTATAACAAAACATATCAATAACTATATCTTTATTAAATTTTTGTCTAAATTCAATTGCTATTCTTGCAGCATGAACTACAGCTTCTGGGTCATCTCCGTTAACATGTAAAATAGGTGCTTGAATCATTAAAGCTACATCTGAGCAATATGGTCCCGAGCGAGCATTAACAGGATTAGTAGTAAAACCAATTTGATTATTTATTATAAAATGAATGGTTCCTCCAATTCTATAACCTTTTAATTCTGATAAATCTAGAGTCTCTGGAACTAATCCTTGTCCGGAAAAAGCTGCATCACCATGTATCAAAAGTGCTGCAACCTTGCGACGTCCTAAATCTTCTTTCCGATCTTGCTTAGCACGGACTTTCCCTACCACTACTGGGTTAACGGCCTCTAAATGTGAAGGATTTGCAGTTAATGATAGATGTACCTTCTTACCGTCAAAAGTTCTATCTGAAGATGTTCCTAGATGATATTTAACATCTCCTGCTCCTTGAACGTTTTCAGGTTGTGATGAGTTCCCCTGGAATTCAGAAAAAATTGCTTCAAAGGGTTTACCCATAAAATTAGCTAGTACATTTAGTCTTCCCCTATGGGCCGTTCCTATTATTACTTCTTCTAAACCAAGTTTTCCTCCTCTTTTAAGTATTTGCTCTAATGCAGGAATCATGGCCTCCGCACCCTCTAACCCAAATCTTTTTGTACCAGTGTATTTTCTATCTAAGAATCTCTCAAAGGTTTCAGCTGCTACTAATCTTTCAAAAATAGCTTTTTTGCCCATATCAGTAAAATCAGGTTGATTTAACACATTTTCCAAAGTCTTTTGTATCCAAGCTTTTTGCTCAGGGTCCTGAATATGCATAAACTGTACGCCTATAGTACCGCAATATGTAGCTTCTAAGTTTACCAAAATTTCTCTTAATGTTGCAGATTCTAATCCGAGGACATTATCAATAAAAATAGGCCTATCCATATCTTTTTCTTCAAAACCATAACTTTCTGGTTTAAGCTCCGTATGATCCAAAGATTTAGTTATATTTAGAGGGTCTAAATTAGCTTTTAAATGTCCTCTTACTCTATAAGCCCTTATTAACATTAAAGCTCTAATTGAATCTAATGTAGCTGATCTACTATCTTGATTTGTATGCAAAGTTAAATCACTATTTACTTCAAAATTAGAATTATGATCTATTTCTAAATCTGATAAAAAATTACATGCATCAGGAGCAAGATCATCAAAAAATTCTTGCCATTCGATATTAACAAGATTTCTATCTTTACTATAAGCAATATATAGTTGTCTTAATTCTTTAATACGAGTTTGTTTATTTAGAGACTGCGGTAACAAAATTTTTAACCCTTAACATAATTATATAATTTTTAACATCTTTTCTCCAATAGTGGCCGGAGAAGAAGCTATTGATACTCCTGCTGACTTTAAAGCTTCAATTTTATCTTCTGCTCCTCCACTACCTCCAGATATGATTGCACCTGCATGACCCATTCTTTTTCCTTCAGGTGCACTTAATCCAGCAATAAAACCGACGATAGGTTTTTTTATTTTAGAACTTTTAATAAACTCTGCAGCCTCTTCTTCTGCAGATCCACCAATTTCTCCAATCATAATAATACCTTTTGTAGATTCATCAGTTAAAAAAAGTTCTAAAGTATCAATAAAATTTGTTCCAGGCACTGGGTCACCACCTATACCGACACAAGTTGTTTGTCCTAACTTACAAGCTGTAGTTTGGTCAACAGCTTCATAAGTCAAGGTTCCCGATCTTGAAACTATTCCTATACTACCCTCCATACAAATATGTCCAGGCATAATCCCTATTTTGCATTGATTAGGTGTAATTATACCAGGACAATTTGGACCTATTAACCTACTTTTAGAATTATTTAAAACATTCTTAACTCTTACCATATCTAATATAGGGATTCCCTCCGTTATACAGACTATTAAATCTATATTTGCATCTATTGCCTCCAATATAGCATCAGCTGCAAAAGGAGGAGGAACATAAATTACACTAGTATTTGCATCAGTATTGTGGATAGCTTCATCAACGGTATTATAAACAGGTAAATCTAAATGCTGACTGCCTCCTTTGCCTGGTGAAACACCAGCAACCATTTTTGTACCGTATGCTATTGCTTGTTCTGAATGAAATGTGCCTTGTGCACCAGTGAAGCCCTGACAAATTACTTTAGTTTCTGAATTTACTATAATAGACATTTATAATTCCTTTACAGACTTAACTACTTTTTTAGCCGCATCACCAAGATTATCAGCACTTATTATATCTAAACCCGAGTTATCCAATATTTCATTACCTTTTTCTTCATTAGTTCCCGCTAAACGAACTATTAAAGGAACTTTAATATCAATATTTTTAGCCGCTGCAACTACTCCCTCTGCAATAACATCGCATCTCATAATACCTCCAAATATATTAATAAGTACTGCTTTTACTTTATTATCAGAGAAAATAATTTTAAATGCTTGTTCTACTCTTTCTTTACTTGCCCCTCCTCCGACATCTAAAAAATTAGCGGGACTACCACCTTCTAATTTTATAATATCCATTGTAGCCATAGCTAACCCAGCACCATTTACCATACACCCAATGTTTCCATCTAAACTAATATAATTTAAATCATGTTTAGTTGCTTCAAGTTCTCTTGGGTCTTCTTCATCTTCATCTCTTAAAATTTCAATTCTCTTTTGCCTAAATAGAGCATTATCATCAAAATTCATTTTAGCATCTAGTGCTAATACATCATCTTTTGTTATAACTAGAGGATTAATTTCTACTAAATTAGCATCTGTATCCTCAACTGCTTTAGATAGTGCCAATATAAATTTTACAGCTTTATTAGATATAGGTTTTTTCAAACCTAACTTAAAAACTAATTGTCTTGCTTGATAAGATTGTATTCCAAGTAAAGGATCAATCTGAACCTTAAATATTTTTTCTGGAGTTTTTTCTGCAACAACTTCTATTTCTGTGCCGCCTTCTGTGGAAGCCATCATTACATAATTTCCATTACTTCTGTCTAAAACTACTCCCAAGTAAAGTTCAGAAACTATATTTACACCCTCTTCAATAAAAATTTTGTTTACTTTTTTTCCTTCTGGTCCAGTTTGATGAGTAACCAACTGCATTCCCAAAAGAGAGTTACTTATTTTTTCTACGTCTTTAAGGCTATCCGCAATTTTTACACCACCAGCTTTTCCTCTTCCACCTGCATGAATTTGAGCTTTTACAACCCATTTTTTTCCACCTATATCTTTTGCAATTGAAAGAGCTTCTTGAGTACTATAAGCTTCTTTACCCCTAGGTATATTTACACCGTAATCAGCTAATATTTTTTTTGCTTGAAATTCATGAATATTCATTAATTATAACCAGTAATGTTATTATACTAATAATAAACTTTATCTATCATGATAAAAGAAAAATTCAAACTATAAATAATAAAGAAATATTATTATTAATATAACTAAAGTTTAATTTTCCTAGAATGAGATGCTAAAGATTTATCTATATTTTTACACGCCAAGACTAGCTCATTCACAGCCTTTACCGATTTTTTAAACATACCTTTTTCAGTTCTATCTAAACTTACCTCTATTACCTTTTCTATTCCTTTTTTTCCGATGATTACAGGAACACCTACATACATGCCTTTAACCCCATACTCTCCATTTAACATAGCCGCACAAGGTAAAACTTTTTTCTTATCTTTTAGATAACTTTCTGCCATTTGAATTGCTGAAGTAGCAGGCGCATAAAAAGCTGAACCTGTTTTAAGCAAAGAAACTATTTCTGCCCCTCCATCTCTAGTTCTTTGAACTATTTCATCCAACTTACTTTTACTAATCCATCTCATTTTTATTAACTCAGATAGAGGAATTCCAGCGACGGAAGAATATCTAATTAATGGTACCATAGTATCTCCATGGCCTCCCATCACGAACGCAGTAACATCAGAAATAGAAACTTTCAGTTCTTCAGATAAAAAATATCTAAACCTTGAACTATCCAAAACACCGGCCATACCCGCTACCATATTTGCTGGCAAACCACTAAATGCCCTTAGAGCCCAAACCATTGCATCAAGAGGATTAGTAATACAAATTACAAAAGCTTGAGGACAATATTTCTTTATTCCTTCACCAACTGTTTTCATTACTCCTAAATTAATACTTAGTAAATCATCCCTACTCATCCCCGGCTTTCTGGGAATTCCTGCTGTGACTATTACAACATCTGAATTTTTTAAAAGACTATAATTGCTTCCCCCTCGCATACCTACATCAAAACCTTCAACAGGTGATGATTGAGCTATATCTAAACTTTTACCTTCAGGAATTCCTTTTGCTATATCTAAAAGAACAACATCTCCTAATTCTTTTAAACCTATTAAATGGGCTAATGTTCCACCAATAGCTCCAGAACCAACAAGTGCAATTTTAGATTTAGACATACTTTAATCCTTTTTTTATTAATTTTATAATATGCATTTATACCTATAAATTTATTTTATTAAAGCCTAAATATTTTAATCGTTAAATAATTTATATTTACGACCATAAAAGTTTATATATATTTATTATTTCTTTATTATCTGGAACTCTTGGATTATTGCCTGGCGAGCCTGATGCCAAGGCTTGCTCTGCCATTATTTCTAAATTATCCATAAATTCTTCTCTGTTTATTCCAAACTCCTCAGGAGAAGGAACATTTAATTCTTTATTTAAATTTTCAAGTTCCTTTAATAATTTATTATTAGCTTCTTCATCACTATCCTCTTTTTCAGCTACGCCCATAGCTCTCGCACACTGCGCGTATCTCTGAGTTGCTGCAGGTATCGAAAATTCTGTTACAGAGGGTAATAACATAGCATTAGATAATCCATGAGGTACATGATAAAATGCTCCTATTGGTCTACTCATTCCATGTACTAAAGCTACTGAGGCATTTGAAAAAGCAACTCCAGCCAATGTAGCTCCTAACATCATTTTTTCTCTTGCCTCTTTATCATTGCCATTGTGAAATACTGTTCTCAAGTTAGGAGCTATTAAACTCATAGCTTGCAATGCTTGTGCATCACTAAATGCATTAGCTTTTTTACTTACATAAGCTTCCATAGCATGAGTTAAAGCGTCTATTCCGGTATCAGCTGTAGACCTTTGTGGCAAACTTAGAGTTAACTCATAATCTATTAAAGCAACTGAAGGCATAAAACCCTTCCCCACACATAACATCTTCTCATCTGTTTTTTCATCAGCTATTATTGTAAATTTTGTAACTTCTGTTCCCGTACCAGCAGTTGTAGGAATAGCAATAATAGGTATACCTATTTCATCTACTAAACGTGGGAATTTATATTCCTTCATTTCACCACCAAACTTTCCTAGAATACTTATTGCTTTAGCACTATCAATTGGACTTCCTCCACCTAACGCTATTAGGGAATCAAAATTTCCATTTTTAACCTTATTTACGCCTTCTTGTATAGATTTTACTGTTGGTTCAGGAATTGTATCCTTGAAAACATCTGAAATTATATTATTATTTTTTAAATTTTCTTCAATTTTAGATATATAACCTAGTTCTACCATCATAGAATCAGTAATAATTAAAGGGTTTTTATATTCCATCCTATTCATTATATTTCCCAATTCTAAACTTGCGCCAGCACCTATTTGCATAATATTTGGAATAATTATTTGATTAGACACAACACCTCCATACATGTTTAAAAATTAACTTATAATATGTATCATAAACTAATTAATTTTTTAAAATCTTTATTTTTTATTTTATTTAACCAATCTTTATTAGTCATTTCATAAATTCTAGAGACAGTTCTTCTAAATTCCTTAAAGCCATCACCTTTAATATAAATATCCTCTGGCTTAATATTTGAAGATAAAGTTAATCCTATTTTTTTGTCATATAAAATATCAATAAGTATTTGAAATCTTTTAGCGATATTTCTGTCTGTTGAGGTTAATTTAGGTAAATCTGTTATAATAATCCAATCACTCACATTTGCTATTTGATAATAATCTATAGTTGATAAATTTGCTTTACATAAATACTCAAAAGAAAAAAATGAAACACGGTTTGAAATTTTTTCAATTTGTAGTTTTCTCTTGTTATATTTTAACTCTATTGATTTAATTTTTTTTCCGTTTATTAAAAGATTAAATAATTTTTCAGATAATTTAGTATTTGCTGGCAAATAGTAAAAATCTTGAAACTCATGAATACCACACAAGTGAGGGTTTTTTATTCTATAGTCTTTACCTTCGGATACTTCTTTTATTTCAATACGCCTCTCCACTAATTCGATAAATGGAATAAAACGCTCTCTTTGTAATCCATTTCTATACAAATTTGATGGAGCTGTATTAGAGGTTAAAACTACTTTTATATTTTTTTTTAATAATAATTGATATATTCTTTCTAATATCATTGCATCGGCAACATCTAAAACTTCAAATTCATCAACACACAATAAATTTATATCTTTAGTCAATTTATCTATTGCAAATTTTAACGGGTTTTTATGATTAGATAATCTACTAATTTTCATATATTCGTAAATATTTTTCATAAAATCATGCTGATGAACTCTCATACATCTCTTATCTTGAATAAGTTTATAAAATAAATCCATTATATAGGATTTCCCTCGACCTACTTTTCCATAGATATATACTCCCATATTTTTTTTTCTTGAAAAAATATTTCTAAGATTATTTTTGGCATTTATTTGATTATATAATTTATCTAATGCGCTGATTGCATTCAGTTGGCCATGATCTTCAACTACTGCACCTTCTTCTATTAATTTTTTATATAGATCAGATACAGTATTTGAATTATTCAATAAACATTCCTAATTTTACTTCATTATAGGCATAGTAAATAAAGCACCATCTTTAATGCCTGAGGGCCATCGAGAAGAAACCGTTTTTATTCTAGTATAGAATCTCACCCCATCCATGCCATGCGCATTATTAGATCCAAACAAAGAATCTTTCCAACCACCAAAACTGTGATAAGCTACTGGAACTGGTATTGGAATGTTAATACCCACCATTCCTATATTTGCTTTGGAGGCAAAATCTCTTGCTGTATCTCCATCCCTAGTAAAAATAGAGACTCCATTCCCGTAAGGATTAGTCTTAACTAAATCTAAAGCCTCTGTATAAGTTTCTGCCCTAACTGTAGATAGGACAGGCCCAAATATCTCTTGATCATATATAGACATGCCAGGTTTAACATTATCAAATAATGTTCCTCCCAT
>CETH01183437.1_pt1 | contig 27107 bp, 24 predicted proteins | sample 361461 | NCBI WGS metagenome assembly CETH01 (sample SAMEA2622695, study PRJEB7988) | marine metagenome | isolation source: saline water (ENVO:00002010), including
TCTTCTGATACCCTGGATTCAATCCCTGTGTAAACGCCTTCTGAATTCTCTCGAAGTATTACCAAATCTGTCTTTGGCTGAAGTGCGTTTACACCTGGATATGCCTTTGCGGGTCTCACATTCACAAATGAGTCTATTTCCCTTCTAAGTGGAAGTATCACATCTGCTGCAGATTCACCCGCTGCTCCAAACAGTATGGAGTCTACTTCTTCCACAAGTTCAAGTACTTCTACTGGTAGTGCATTTCCAGTTTGTTTTTTTATCTCATCCCCTGCATTTGAATTAATAAACTCAATTTTTAATCCTAGTGACTCTATCACACTAACCGTAGCTGGAATTACTTCCAATCCTATCCCATCTCCTGGTATTACTAAGATTTTTTTCATTTTATATAGGGTATTCGTCTTGATATCTGTTTAACTTCTTCTGGATTTGATTTCAACAGTGCCGTTGTATCCCATATCCCATCCACAAGAGCTTTCCTATGCGATTTTGGGATACTGACTTGTATATCTTGTTCATTATATCTTATTTCTTGTGCCACAATATCTATATGAATTTCTGTACCTGGATTGGATTCTACCCATTCTTGCAGTATCTCTATCTGTGCAGCTTCCATCTCAACTACTGGTATTCCCAAAGCTAAGCAATTTCCTGCGAAAATCTCGGCAAAACTATGTCCAATTATTGCTTCAATTCCCCATCTCATTAAAGCCTGAGGTGCATGCTCTCTAGATGAACCACACCCAAAGTTAGAATTGACCACTAATATGGATGCATCTTGATACTCCTTGTCATTAAATGGATGTTCCAGTTCTCGGCCCTCTCCATCGAACCTTAAATCTCTAAATGAAAATTCCCCCAACCCGTCAAATGTTATTGCCTTGAGGTATCTAGCTGGAATAATCTGATCTGTATCAATATCACTACCTCTTATGGATATTCCTTTCCCACTGGCAGATTTTATTGCAGGAGCGCCCATTCTTATATCCTCCTCACATCTGTAACTTCACCCTTTATAGCCGCAGCAGCAACCATTGCAGGACTCATCAATATAGTTCGACCATCTTTCGATCCCTGCCTGCCAATGAAGTTCCTATTCGAAGAAGATGCACAGGCCTCATCTTCAATCAATTGATCTTCATTCATGGCCAAGCACATAGAACATCCTGCCAATCTCCAGTCAAAACCAGATTCTACAAAAATTTTATCTAGTCCTTCCTCTTCCGCTGCTAACTTCACTCGTTGACTCCCTGGAACTACCAAAGCCCGAACATTCGAAGCTACGGTTTTCCCTTCGACGATTTTACATGCTTCTCGAAGATCTGACAGTCTAGAGTTGGTACAAGATCCAATAAAAGCAACGTCAATTTTATATCCTTCCATTTTATCCCCTGGTGTAACACGCATATGATTTTGAGCCCTAGTAGCACTCTCACGTTTTGATTCTTCCAGTGACTTTGGATCTGGGATTTTTTCTGATATACCAATACCTTGGCCGGGAGTGGTTCCCCATGTCACCATTGGTTCTATTTTGTTACAATCAATTTCAAAAACATCATCATATTTTGCATCTTCCTCTGACTTGATAGATTCCCAGTATGGTAATAACTCTTCAAATTTGTCTGGATCCTTTTCAAATGTATCTGTGTTCTTAAGCCACTCATATGTGGTCTCGTCCGGATTTATATACCCTGCCCTTGCGCCCCCTTCAATTGACATATTGCATATTGACATTCTACCTTCCATACTTAATTTTGACACCGCAGGGCCTCCATATTCATACACGTGACCTACTCCACCATCTGTGCCCAAATGCCGAATTATTGTTAGGATTATATCCTTGGCAGTGACGTATTCTCCCAATTCTCCTTTGACCTCTATTTTTCGAACCTTCTGACGACCTAGAGCCATTGTTTGTGTGGCTAGTACATCTCTAATCTGAGTTGTCCCAATCCCAAAAGCAAGGGATCCAAAAGCCCCATGAGTAGAAGTATGGGAGTCCCCACATACAATAGTCATCCCTGGTTGGGTTAATCCCCGCTCTGGTCCAACGACATGGACAATACCCTGATCCCCACTATCTGGACCTGCAAATTTAATATTTGCCTCTAGCGTATTAGATTCCAATTCCGCCATCATCCGTTCTGCCTGATCATCTTTAAATGGTCTCGATTGATCCTTTGTAGGTATTATGTGGTCCACTGTCGCATGTGTTAGTTCAGGGTATGCAACTTCCATTCTCTTCTCCCTTATCATGCCAAATGCCTGTGGACTAGTAACTTCGTGTATCAGGTGCAATCCCACAAATAGTTGATCCTGCCCATTAGGCAATTCTCTCACTTTGTGGCCATCCCACACTTTATCGTATAATGTACCTTCACTCATTTTCTTCTGACCACGAAAAGAGCGAGCGTAGATTCACTCCCACCTCCTCTATTTGATGATTTTGTTCTTCTAACCTAATCTGGTTGTATTTCGGCCTTCCTGCTTTATCTTCTGCAATCCACTCTTTGGCAAATGTTCCATCTTGAATTTCTTTTAGTACTACTGCCATATTCTCTTTCACACGCTCGTCAACAACTCTAGGCCCTCTTGTTAAACCACCATATTCTGCCGTGTCCGAAACATCAGTCCACATCTTCATCAAACCACCTTCATATATCAAATCTACAATTAATTTTAACTCATTAAGACATTCAAAATATGCCATCTCGGGGGAATATCCATTTTCTACTAGTGTCTCAAAACTCATCCTCATAAGACTAGTCACCCCTCCGCATAATATAACTTGCTCTCCAAATAAATCCGATTCCACTTCTTCTTGGAACGACGTTTCAACCACTCCCGCCCTGGCACATCCAATACCTTCTGCATACGCTAAAGCTACTTCTTTTGCCTCCCCTGTATAATCTTGATATATTGCCAAAAGTGCAGGAGTACCTTGATCTTTCACGTAATTCCTCCTAACAAGATTACCTGGACTCTTGGGTGCAATCATCGACACATCAATATTACTTGGAGGTTCCACCTGACTATAATGAATATTAAACCCATGGGCGAACATCAACGTATTCCCCTCTTCTATTGCTGACTCTATTTCTTTATAAACTGACGAAGCAGCAGTATCCGGAACTAGCATCATAATTATGTCTGCTTCTTTCGTAGCCTCAATGGGGGTTGCAACGTTTAATCCATCATTTTTAACTGTTTCCCATGAAGACGAACTTTCTCTCAGGCCCACTATCACCTTCACACCACTATCATGAAGATTACGTGCATGTGCATGCCCTTGGCTCCCATATCCTATTACTGCCACAGTTTTATCATCTATATGTGCTCTGTCCGCGTCTTTTTCGTAGTATACGTTTGTAGTGAATTTTTTGTTAGTCATGTTGTTTTCTTAGAACCTTTTTCTAGTGCTACTGTTCCTGTACGTGCAACCTCTTCGATCCCGAACTCATCAAACATTTCGATCATGCCGTCAATATCCATTTGGCCCCCTCTAACTTCAATTGTCACCATACCTTCGCTAATATCCAAGATCTCTACTCCCTCCTTATCTGTCTGTTTCTTAAGTTCTTCAAGTGAACTTCCTTGTTCAAAGTGGTTTCTAATCTTTATCAAACAAAGCTCCCTTTCTATCGCATCTTCTGATAATTCTTTCACCGAAATAACTGGAAGTAACTTTGCCAATTGCCTTTTCACTTGAATTATGCCGGTATCATTTTCATCAACCACTAGTGTAATCCTAGCACTATTTTCATCCTCTGTAGGCCCTACTGTTAGGCTTTCAATATTAAATTGACGACGTGAAAACAACCCCGAAACTTTAGCTAGAACTCCAGGCTCGTGCTTAACTAACGCTGAAAATGTTGCTAGTCTATTCTGAAGCTCCCCCGAACTGCCAGGATCAATTCGTATCCCCTGTGGATTCCTCCGCTCATTTGGATGTGGCCTATCACTAGGACCTGGCCCCTTGAGACCTTTTGATTTTTCACCCATTTTATAGTTCCTCCAAATGCTCTTCTGTCAGTGCAAACAAACCATTCGCCCCACCGCTAGGGACCATGGGGAATACATTTTCTGCAGGATCTATCCTAGCGTCAATAACCGAAGGCCCCTTGTATTCTATTGCCTCTCTTATAATTGATTCTACGTCCTCTACATTTTCCAAAAGGAATCCTTTCGCCCCGAACGCATCTGCAATTTTTGAGAAATCTGGGACCCATGGATATTCCGAAGCCATTCTTCTATGGCCGTAAAATGCATCTTGCCATTGTCTCACCATCCCTATCCCGGCGTTATTTAGAACTACCACTGTAATGTCCAATTCCTCTCGAACAGCAACAGAAAGTTCCTGTAATGTCATTAGGAACGACCCGTCCCCATCTATGCACACAACCTTTTGGTCGTCACTCGCAGCAAAACGTGCGCCTATCGCTGCTGGAAGTCCGTACCCCATCGTACCCAAACCATGGGAAGAAACCCATGTTCTCGGCTCTTTATACGTCCAATATAACATTGCCCACATCTGATGCTGTCCAACACCAGTTGTGACAATAGTATTACTTTCAGTTGCTTCACAAAGTTGCTCTATTATATACTGGGGCCGTGGCTTTCCATTACTCTCACGTTCTCCATATTCTATGGAATATTCTTGTTTCCAAGTTTTAATTTGTTCCAACCATCCCTCTGCACCCGGTTTTACCTGCATCACTTTATGCAATTGGCCAAGCACGGTTGCGGCATCCCCAACTAACTCGTAATCTGCATGGATGTTTTTTGATATTTCTGCAGGATCTATATCTATGTGAATAATCTCTGCGGTCGGGGCGAACGTATCTACACCGCCTGTCAAACGATCATCAAATCTGGTTCCTACTGCAAGCATAACATCACAATGAGTCAGCGCCATATTGGCATATCCTGTACCGTGCATCCCCGCTGGTTTGAGGGATAGTTCATGATCTTCTGGGAATGCCCCGATACCTGGCATTGTCGTAACCACTGGTATTTCAAATTCTGTAGCGAATTTATAAAGTTGCTCACAAGCACTCCCCTTAATGACACCTCCTCCCGCAAGGATTACAGGTTTTTTAGCATCAATAAGGGCAGTTGCTGCCAATTCGATCACTTTTACATCTGCCCCCTCTGGAATCTCAACATGGCCTGGCAATTTCGGTGGTTTGTATTTCCAGTTAGAAACTTCTCCTAGAGTGACATCCTTTGGTAAATCCACTAAAGTCGGACCTTGCCTCCCTTCTCTAGCCAATAAAAACGCCAGAGAAACAAGATCACCCACTGTTTCTGATTCCGTTGCAAAGAAATTGGCCTTTGTAACTGGATTCGATACTCCTATCGTATCGCATTCTTGGAATGCATCATTTCCTACAAAGTTAGTTGGGACTTGCCCTGTTAAAGCCAATACAGGAACTGAGTCCATATTTGCATCAGCCAAACCCGTAACAAGATTGGTCGCACCGGGACCAGAGGTGGCTATACACACACCAGGCTGTCCCGAAACTATTCCATATGCATCAGCGGCGTGAGCCGCTCCCTGTTCATGCCCCATCGTAATATGTTCTAATTTTGAATCGTATAATGCATCATACACTGGCATTATGGCCCCTCCTTGGACCCCAAAAATCACCCTTACTCCTGCCTCCTCAAGGGAAGCGACAACTGCTTGTGCACCCGTTTTTGGATTGGATTTTTCTGCTGTGTTTTCTTGATCTGCGTTCGTTGATTTACTCATATTGGTTATTTTTTTTATACCGGTTTTTGTTTGCTTCTAGCTTATTGCTCATAGGCGTTTCGAACTTACTCTGATTAATTGTGTTGTTAGTATGGCGAGTTACGCCCCTACAAAAACTTGTACAGCCGCACAGCTAACGAACAATTCTTCTTTAGTTCGAACAACGGCTTTCATCTATGCTACGTCTTGTTTTTGATCTTTATAACCCTTTTGCATCTTCGATATCGTTACTATTCTTTAACCTTCTCTCTAAATACATTCCCCTCTCGTGCAAATCTCATCAATTCTCTTTTTGTCACTCGCTTTTTTTCCGCTCCATAATCTTTCACTCTGCGGGTTATGTCTCTAACTTGAGTTTCAGTCGGATCGAATCCTGCCTCTCGTAAATACATTCTAACCGCATGGGTTCCTGTATGTTTCCCCAGGACAAATTGGCGCCTAGCACCCACCATTTCTGGAGTCATAACACCCGGCTCAAAAGTATCCGAATTCTCTATGACACCTGCGGCATGAATTCCACTCTCGTGACTAAATGCATTGTCCCCTACAATCGCCTTATTCGGAGGTTTGGCTATTCCACTTATATCTTCAACTATCGATGAAAGTTCCATAATCCTACTCGTGTCTATTCCCAAATTTGCATTATAGACCGCAATCGCTGCCATAACCACTTCTTCATATGCTGCATTCCCCGCCCTTTCTCCAATACCATTCACCGATACCTGGGCTTGATGTGCTCCCGCTTCAAATCCTGCCAATGCATTAGCAGTTGCCAATCCAAAATCATCATGAGTATGGACATCTATGTATGCCTCCGTATGCTCTTTCACAAAACGAATTAAATCACCAAACCTCGTTGGAGTAGCAACACCGCATGTATCTGGGATGTTAATCCAATCCGCACCAACCTCTGTCACCGCTTCAACGACTTCTCCTAAGAATGTCAAGTCAGTCCTCGTAGCATCCATTGGAGAAAACATACATTCCACCCCTGCATCTTTTACAAGTTTCACAGAGTCTATTGACTTTTCTACAACTTCTTCCCTCGTCGAATGCATTGAATCTTCTATTTGAACATCAGAAGTACTCGCAAAAACATGCACCATATTAACACCCGAATCAATTGCAGCTAAAATATCCCCTTCTATTACTCGGGCAAGACCTGCAACTGTAGTTTCGGTCCCCTCTGAAATATCTCTCACAGCTTCGAATTCTGCTTTCGAATTTACAGGAAAACCCGCTTCGATCACATGAGTTCCCATTTCGTCAAGTAATGTGGCAATCTCTATTTTATCATTATACGAAAACGAAACATGCGGAGATTGCTCTCCATCCCTCAACGTTGTATCAAAAATTCGAACTTCGGTAAATTCTGGTTCTTTAACTGCTAACGTTCCCTGGAAGAAGTCGATCGCCCTGCGTTGGCGCAGAGATATCCTTATTTGAGTTCATCGTGAATAATCGAAGATTGGGCCAGTTAATATAACTGTCGGAAATGGAGTCTTTTTGTTTTCCCCCGTACAATTAGGCATATGGATCCGTATGAACTCGACCTAGAGTCTGTAGAAGAAGCATTAGATTTCCCCTCTGATCAAAAAATCGTTTTAGGTTTTCTCGACGGTTCTGTTCCCGAATCTGAATGGATAATTGAATTAGAACTTGAAAATATCCTAGTTTTACAAATAAAAGGAGAACTGGAAGACCTAATCCAGGAAATCGCCCCCTATATCAAAGAAAATGGAGGCTCAATAGTCCATTTTAGAGGATTTCTAATCATCACTCCACCTACCATTTCCGTCGACAACACCCGGCTCTCTTAAATTCACCCATTTCTAATTGAATTCTTCTTTTCCCTATGCAATTCTAGAATAGTTTCTGAGAACAATCCCAGCATCATAATTTGTGCACCAAACAGTAGGAAAAACACCCCCCCAATTATGATCACCTGGTGGATTTTACCCTGAGACAACCATTCAAAAATCGCATATCCACCCAAGATGCCTCCTATTATCAGCCCAATTAGGCCAACCGACCCAAAATAAAATAAAGGATTACTCGTTTGAGCTAGTTTGTATAGTGTCTTTACTATCACTATGCCATCTCTGATGGGGTTCAATTTAGCAACCGAATCTCCCGTTCTTGACCTATAACTAATTGGGACTACCTCCGTGGAAATATCTTCACTTGCGCATCGTATTCCCAATTCAACTTCTATTCCAAATCCCCCCGACGTCAAAAATAAATCTTCTACTGAGTCCCTCTTAAATGCATGATACCCACTTAGTACATCTTTGAAATTTTCCCTATAAATCTTAAAAAACAATGTGTTGATTAGCTTATTCCCAACTCGATTTAGTAGGGTCATCGCATCTGGGCTCATATCATGAAATCGATCCCCAATCGTGTGGTTTTTCCCATTTTCTAATGGTTTAACCATGTTCAACCCATCTTTTGGTAAATATGTCCCATCACCATCTATCATGAGAATTATTTCCGATTCAATCATCTGAAAGGCCTCCCTAACTGCATTTCCTTTCCCCTCTCCTGACTGGATTATTACCTTTGCCCCCCTTTCTTTTGCTTTCTCTCGCGTCCCATCTACCGAACCCCCGTCAATAACAAGTATGTTGGTAAACCCATTTTGATAAAAACCATCGATGACCATCTCAATTGTTTCTATCTCATTCAATGTGGGGATTAACACACATGTCTTTTCTTGGATTTCCATCTACAAACATTCATTTCGCAATCTGCAAAAACCTTCCCACATCTGCCGCAAAAATGTATTTAGTAGCAGTCCGCACCATCGCACCATTCTCTTCAAATCACCTCTGTGACAAAATCTAGAAAGATTTTATAAACGATTCCCCTACAGTATCCATGAACGTGCTGGTAACTCTAAGTTTGATATTCTTACTGGCCACTCTTTTTCCCTATCTATTCTATGTTTTACTTTATCTTCTAATTCAACCCAATCCCCCCTCTCTGAATACCCCAAAATCCTTGCCTTCTGTAAGTATCGTTCTGCCCACTTTCAATGAATCTTCCATCATAGAAAAGAAGCTCAATGATTTATTTTCTTTAGACTACCCTCTTGATAAACTAGAATTGGTTGTGATCGATTCCAGCACAGACGACACCCCCGCTATCATATCTTCTTTCTTTAGAGACATCAAAACAATCCAGTTGACTTTAATCCAAGAATCGGAGAGGAGAGGGCTTGCGGTTGCTCTAAATGAAGCATATTCTGCAGCCACTCACGATATTGTAATTAAAACCGACTGCGATTCTCTACTAGACCCTTCTTGTTTAAAAAAAGCAGTTTCCCATTTCTCCGATGAAACTGTAGGGGCAGTGACCGGAACAAATGCAGAAGTCATAGGGGGGAGCAAGGTCGAATCTGGTTACCGCAACGTACAATCTTACATACAACTCCTAGAATCTCATTTTGATTCGACCTTTATTTTCCACGGCCCATTCTCAGCTTTCCGTAAAAATTGCATAGTCCCTGTAACTGAAGATTCCTTAGCAGATGATACAGAACTTGCCCTGAATATCCGGAAACAAAATTTCAAAGCATTGTTTGACCCAAACATAAAATTTAAAGAAGCGGCACACTCTGCCTTTTGGAAACGGAGATTGCAAAAAGATCGCCGTGCAGTGGGTCTCGTAAAAGTTCTATTACAGAACAAAAATCTCCTCTATAATTATGGACTGTATGGTTCATTTGTGTTGCCATTCAATTGGTGGTTTTTAATACTATCTCCTTGGTTTGTCCTTTTGAGCCTATTATCTGCAATCATGGCCATTTTTTCATTTTCGCCTCCTATGGCTGTGATGGCACTATTAATCTTCTTGACCACTATGTGGCTTGGCCAAAAAGATTCACTTGGCCCTTTACAAATTTTTTATTCATTGTTTGACACACAAGTGTCCCTCCTACGTAGCCACTTACTACTTTTAAGCAAGAAGAATACCGATGGAATGTGGGACGTGGACTCAAACTTACGAGAGATGATGCAATGAAAATAATTCAAGTTTCACCTCGATTTCCCCCCAATATTGGGGGCGTCGAACACCACGTTGCATCTATCAGTGAGCGTATGGTGAATCTAGGACATGAAGTAACTATATTCACACTGGACAAACGCAAAAATACACCTGCAATCTCTCGCGAAAACGGGGTGGAAATTCGTAGATTTTCCTACTCCCATTTGCCCAAATTCCTCTATGCCATTCTCCAAACACCCAGTGATATCCTCCACGCCCACAATTACCATTCCCTCGTCCCCCTTCTCTCTGCCATCTCTAAGGGGGATAAACGCCTTTTTGTAACCTCTCATTACCATGGTGTAGGTTCTACAACATATACAAATATTTTACTCTCTCTTTACAAACCATTTGGATCCTGGTGTCTATCCCGAGCAAAATCTGTAATTGCAGTGAGTGATTGGGAGAAAAACCTTCTCTCAAACGAATTTAAAATCCAACCCACTTTAATTCCCAACGGAATAGATCCATCCCCCTTCCAACAACCACCATTTGAGCATGAGGGCCGTCCTTACATCCTGTGTGTTGGACGACTAGAACCTTACAAAGGATTTCAACATGTTATTCGAGCGATGCAATTCCTACCTGACCACGATCTCGTTATTGTTGGTTCTGGAAACTATATGTCTTCTCTCGTTGATATGGCAACCCGATCCGGTGTTCAAAACCAGGTCATTTTTATGAATAACCTTTCCATTTCCAAACTCGCACAAATGTATTCTGGTGCAACCGCCCACGTTGCACTTTCCACGCATGAATCATATGGCCTAACTATCGGGGAATCTCTATTATCTGGAACTCCGTGTCTTGTCAGAAAAAGTGGAGCTCTAGGCGATTGGGCTGGACATCAAGGCTGTCTCAGCACTGATGAAACAGAACCAAAAATACTATCAAACCTCATTCAAGAGTGTTTTTCACTCACTCCCTCTTACACACAACCAACGACGTGGGACGACGTAGCGAAATCCCTTCTCGATCTCTATTCCAATGAATAACTCACTTCTTGTACTACTTCTAATATTGATGCTTACTACAGCTGGGTGTTCTCAACCCATTTCTTCCTCTGAAATTTCAACTCCCTCACCCCAACTCCTCTCTGAAGATATTCTGCACCATGAAGAACCAACACCTCAAACTCTAGCCAAAAATAATGGAACCACACCCTCTCCTATTATGGAGTCATCTAGTAAACCATCTCCTCAACCACTCCCCTACCCACCTGAACCAACATTTTGCACTGCATTAGAAATTGAATACATCTCCGATTCTCCCTCTCCCTCAATAGATAAAAAAGTAGATGTCTTTGGCATTCCTGTACTTGCAACCAAAAGATTCACTGAGCCAAAAACAAAACACGTCGCAAATGTCCTTGCAAAATATATTGATAACGATGAGGACGGAACTCCTGACAATCCCACCGTGGCCAAAGTGATAGTGGAGAAAAATGTAGGAATGATCTTGACAGTAAATGACGATGAGTCCGAGCGCGTATTCGATCGATGGGATCATGACATTGGATATGGATCTCCTGATCAATTTCAAGAACAATTTCTAGATGAAACCAACCCTAGTCGGGCATTCGACGCGGCATTAGAAGAGACACTCCACGTTATCACTGATGCTGGGTATGATAATGCCTACCCCAACGTCTTTGGGGAACATTCTGGATCTACTCTAGCCAATTTAATGGACAATGCCAGAGGGGGGCATTTCGAAGAATCTTTAACCTATAATGAAGATTTACCTTGGCTTGGAAACAGTGCAGTTCCTTCAAGATACCCTGCAGGAGCTTGGTATACTTATGACGATGAAACATGCACTTACGAATGCATGATAACTGAGTACATCTACTGGGGTTTAACGTCCATTCTTGGGGCACAAGAAAATCGATCCGATGAAATCGAACACGAGTGGAAATTACACACAAAAGAGCTCGTTCAAGAACGTGACCCTGGGCTGTATAATTTACTAACCGATCCTCAATGGGGCCTTCCCACCGAACTACCCGATGGATCTTATTGCGAGTAGGTCCTATTTTATCCCAAATACCATCCGAAGAATTTTATTTCTTTTAGCAATCTCAAATACCAACCAACACCCTATGCCTGTTATTCCTGTGATGATTATAAATTTGAATACCCAATATAGTTCCACATCTTTTAGATAGTAAAGTGAAACAAGTGTGAAAGGAAGGTGGACGATGTAGAATGGATACACCCCTCGATTGAGATATGTGAGAAGTTTACTAGGCTTATTAAGATATTTTGCCCCCCATGAAAAACACACCATACACCACACCCACGCATTCAATGAATGAATGATACTAACAAGATGTCCCATCGGCACTTCCCAAAATCCAAAACCTGCTAACATCCAACCTCCTTCAAAAATATACCGTGAACGGATTGCCTCCCTTCCCCATATATCGCCGGAGCCCTCAATCCCCACTGTCACAAGAATAACAATATACGATAGCATAAGTGCACATCCTAGTACTATTGAACTCACTCGTATTTTTTCAAGAGATTCCCAGAATTGTTCTCTGGCTATTATGCACAAATATCCCGTAATATATAATATTAAGTACCAGAAAAATTCATACCCAAGTCCGACCTCTCCTGGTAAAACTGGTCTAATTACAAATTCAACAACTACCAATGGTAATGGTATTAATAGTAATAATCCAATTCCGTTTTGGATCTTGAAACACCATTTAAATAGGCCACCAATCCTACTCTTTGGATTCTTTCGAATACTAGCAAATATCGGTGCACAAACTAAAGAATATATGAACAGATTCACGAGAAACCACAGATGTTGTGGATGGGAAATAAAGCCTAATTTTCCAAACCACCCTTTGACATATTCTATGAATGATATTTCCATTCCCGAACTACTCAAAAATTGAACATATCTTGGAAAAATGAGAATAAATATCATTGCAAATACTAGTGGAATCAATAATCGAAACGAACGCTCATTTAAGAATTCCCCCGTCGTTCTATTCCCAAATGCAAAGCACGTCCCCATCCCTGCTATTAAAAATAACAATGGCAATCTCCACCCGTGAGTGAATAATATGAATAGGCTTAACCACGTACCACCCAGCTGATTGTTTCCGTACCCATACACTGCGATTCCCACTTCATCAAACCCAATAGCAATGTGGAATATGATCAACAACCCAAATACCAGAACTCTGAGCCAATCAAGATCATACCTTCGAACCTTATTCCCGGTTTCCGCCATACTCGATTGTATCGCCACGTTCTGAGAAAACGATATCGAAACCTCATTATTCCTTTAAGAATTACATTAGCCATGGAATTTGAAGATGAAATACAGATTCAACTACCGAGAGAAGAATTATGGGATCTAGTTTCTGATCCTGAAGCTCTAGCCTCATGCGTTCCTGGGGCAAAAGAAATAGAACAACTCTCCGAAACCAAGTATCGTGGAGTTATCGAACGGGGGATTGCGGGGGTTTCTATCAACCTCGTTGGTGAGGTCGAAATGACTGAACTAAACCCCCCTGAAAATCTAGTCGCATTAGTAGAGGGACAAGACCCTAAAACTAACAGTAGAATGGATGCAACCGCAGAGATGACCATGGAAGATAACGGAGATGGGTCCACAACTCTGACATACTATGTCGATGTCGAATTCACAGGTAGACTTGCAACCTTAGGTGCTCGAATTGTAAAACGGAAAATAAATTCAGATATCGGTCTATTCTTTGACAACATTCGAGATAGGGCAGAATCTTAATTTCTTTTTTTCTATTTTATTTTTATAATTGCCGAATTAAAAAGAGTCAACCCTTAGCATGGCTTAAAGACCCTTATAATGCCGCCCGAACCTTTCACTAGCCTTAGAGACCACATAGATGCAATCGAATCTGCAGGTCTGTTACAACACATCAACAACGCACACTGGGATTTAGAAATAGGTGCAATAACTGAACAGGTCGCCTTTTCTGGAAAACCCCGTGCTCTTCTTTTTGATTCAATCGTAGATTACAATCCTGGATTCAGGGTGGCTACCAATTTACATGTCTCACGTGACCTCCAAGCGCTAGCTTTGGGAATGCCCCTTGGAGTCAGCGGAGTCGACTTAGTCAAAGATTGGCGATCTCGGACTTCTAAATTAGAGCGTCTTCCTCCTCTTGAAGTCAATGATGGTCCCATACGTGAAAATGTTCTAACAGGGGACGATATTGATTTATTTTCATTTCCAGCTCCTCAATGGCGTGCTCCTGACGGTGGAAGGTATATCGGAACTGGTGATGTAACTTTCACAACTGATACAGAGGGCGGATGGGTGAATGCTGCCCCGTATAGAGCTCAACTTTTTGGTCCCAAAAGAATGACAATAGAAATTGCAGAAACTCACCATGGAAAACAACATCTCAAATCCTTCTGGGAAGCTGGAGAACATGCCCCCATTGTCATGGTCGCCGGACAAGATCCGTACACCTATGCAGGCGCATGTACCCCCCTTCCTGCAGGATATCCCGAATTGGAATATGCAGGGGGATTAATGGGAAAACCAATTGAAGTAATTACGCACAAAGAAACTGGACTTCCCATTCCTGCAACTGCAGAAATAGCTGTCATTGGATTTGTACCTCCTTTGGACGAAGATTCCGAAGATGAAGGTCCTTTTGGGGAATGTACCGGGTATTTCACACACGGTGGACTCCACCCTGTGGTAAATGTAACTGAAATATGGCACCGAAACAATCCAATTCTTCAGGGAAATCCAACCATGCATGGGTCCGCAATGCGACACGCACTAGGGGCTGAAATACTCACCAGTTCTCGAATGTGGGATGCAATTGAAAATGAAATTCCAAACATCCAAGGTGTGTATGCAATATACCAACAATGCCAACAAGGTGCCCATATCACTGCAGTATCTATTAAACAAACATACGATGGACACGCTAAACAAACTGCAACTTCAATTGCTGGTTCTTTGGCAAATGGAACTTTAAGTCGCGCAGTTATTGTCGTGGATGAGGATATTGATCCCTCCGATTGGGAGGACGTTCTATTCGCATTTTCCACTAGATGTGACCCTTATGAGGATATTGATATAGTCAGGGGGATGCCAAATTCACATCTCGACCCAAGAATACCTCCCGATCTCAAAAAGCAAGGTGTGAGGACCACTTCAACTATGTTAATCAACGCCTGCAAACCATACCATTGGAAGGATCAGTTCCCCCAAACAAACTCTGTAGATAATTCTTTAAAACAAGAAATGGTTGACAAGTTCAATTTGAACGATTGGTGATATTTTATCTTCATCTATCTTGTGAGATAACGTCCACAAGAACTGGTTTTCCAGTTTTCATTTCATCCCATGCCTTTTGAAGGGTGGGTTTTAGTTCCTCTGGATCCGTAACTGGCCCATATCCTGAAACTCCCATTGATTCGGCAAGTTTTGCAAAATCAGTTATTGGGTCGTCCAAACCAGTCCCAATAAGTGCCCTCTCCCTGCTCGAATCTCTCCCTCTTACTTCTGCCAATTTCATCCGATGATTTGTAGAGTTAAAGAGGGCATGATTGTTATGCACCACTGTGAATATGGGTATCTTATAGTGTCCTATTATCCACAGTGCACTTGGAAATTGCAGTAAGCTCCCATCTTGTTGAAGATTTATCGGCAATTTTCCACTATCAAGATAAGCTAGAGCCCCTCCTATTGCACCTCCAATTCCATACCCTACGCCCCCTCCACCCGAATCTCCTCCAAAGTATTGGTCAAATTCGTTGATCTCCCAGAGCTTATGCGGCCAACCACCATATGCCAATCTACCATTTACAAGTATCCAATCATCATCTCGTACCACTTCCCAGATTTCTTGTGCTAAACGTGAAGGTGCTATTGGCTTCTCATCCCATGTTTCTTTAATAGACAAACTCCATTCCTCTCTTTGTTTCGAATGAATTTTACCCATTTTTTGCGCCCGTTTCTGTATTTTTTCCTTGATACTTTTACTATCTCCAATCCGATCTACAATTGAATTTTTTAACGCAGGAATTGCCAATTCACTATCTGCTAGAATAGATACTTCAGTTTCTCTAATTGCATAATACTCTGGAATCAAACTAGATGATTCTAAATCATCAGTTCCAATTGTTATTATCTTATATTCTCCCTCAATTTGGTCTGTCATTGTATGGGTTATCCCAATCTCTTTCTTAGTACAATAGTCGACGTCCCACACATCAATAGCGAGGAGTACATCAGCATTTTTGTAAACATCAGTCCCTGATAGATCAAGAGGATGTGTATTTGGAAAATTATAACGGCGCATTCGCTTATCTACTACCGGAGCGCCTAGTGTTTCCGCTAGTTCTATGAGGGAATTAACTGCAGCTCTTGAGTCTCCCACCTGATCAACAAATATGACTGGTAATTCTGCATCCACCAAGATCTCTGCCGCCCTTTCTATTGCATCGGGATCTGCCCCCATTCGAGACGGCGCCATCAATTTGTCTAAATTTGGTATTTCTATGGGACTCTCTAGACTGCATTCTTGAACTTCATGATCTAATACTACATACACTGGCCCCTTTGGAGGTGTATTTGCGATCCTATATGCACGTGTTATTGAATCTGCAACACCATCTATGTGAACCGGTTGGTCATCCCATTTAGTATACCCTCGAACCAAATTTCCTTGCCATTGAGCAGTATGGATCCAATCTATCCACGGTCTTCGCTTCGATTTACGCATAGGACCTGTCCCCGAAAGGATTACAATTGGAACTCTATCTGCAAACGCATTATAAATCCCCATCGATCCATTTAATGTTCCCACTACATTGTGCAAAATACAAAGTGCGGGTTCACCTGTTGCTTTGGCATACCCATGAGCGATGGAAACTGACAGAGACTCATTTGGTGTGGTAATCACTTTCGGAATGTTATCATTATAGTTGACTATTGATTCTTCAACCCCTCTAAAAGAAGCTCCTGGATTAAATGTTACAAAATCAAATCCGTACGCTTTGACCAAATCGGCAATAAAATCAGATCCCCATTCTTGGTCTTTTACATCAACTTCTCTTATTTTTCTTTCCTTTCTATATCTCTTTTCGTTTCCCATATTGTGAAGCATCTGCTTCTTGAGTATTACTTTATCGATTGTCTACGTTCTATATTTTCTACTTCGCCAATCGAATACCATGGCGTAGCGTTTCGATTCCTTCTATGTATATTTCCACAATATCGCCATCAGAAACCAACCCTGGCTCTATCGGCGTCCCCGTTGTGAATATGTCTCCTGGTTCTAAAGTTATGTATTTGGTTATCTCTGCCAATATCTCCCCCATCGAAAATAATTGCCCTGAAAAATTTGTAGATCTTTCCACTTTCCCATTGATTCTAATCTCCATATCTGGACATTCTGGTACTAAATCCATAGAAGCCATCACTGGACCAATCGGCGTCGCCGTATCAAATCCACTTTTTCGAACCGCACCCGGATCGTCCTCTAATTCTTCTGCAATTGATATATCATCCACACAAGTGAAACCTGCTATATATTCTCTCTCTTCTCCCACCTTTACATTTCTACATTGTTTTCCTATTATAACTCCAATTTCTCCCTCATAAACTGCAGATAATCCCGCAGGAACCTCTGCAATTTTATTATGGCTCGTGATTGTGTTCGGAGTTTTAAAAAACAAACGTGGACGATTGGGAGTCTTCACACCCAATCGATCGATTAAATCTTGATAGTTAAAACCTGTGGCTATTATTTTACTAGGATTTGAAGGTGGAAGGATTTCTACCCCATCCGCATCGTACGATTTACCACAAAATTTGATTGTTCCATTCTCCCACGTTCCTTCTCTGGCATAACCACCATCATCTCTAAATCTTACAGATTTCATGATGTCATTTCACCATTATTCGTCTTAAATCTTGACTTATATGCCTCCATTTCTACTGGAGTTGATATTCGATACCTTTAATGGAGCAGACAGATCAATGTTATCAGATGTCAGCGATTAGCAAATCTATTGCAAACCTAAAGAAATCAGGTAATTCGAAAAATTTGTTATCACGATTCAACATGGAATGGCTTCCTGCGATCGTGACAATTCTGATTCTCATAATGTTCACTTCACTTGTTGTAGTGATGTTTTTTGGAAGTACGTACTTCGCCCCTACTAGGGATGAAGCAATTACTTTTAAAAAGATCATAGACATATTGTGGGGACTTGCGGGAGTCACTATATTTTACAATACCCTAGTCATTGGTATAGGCGCCGGAGCAATGGGGACCTTCATTGGAACCATATATGCGTGGATTCTCGTTCGAACCAACGCTCCTGGAAAGAAACTCCTCCGTATCTTGGCAATTATTCCGCTCACTATGCCTGCGCTCGTCAAATCCATAGGGTGGGTGGCAATTCTAAGTCCCTCTATTGGTATATTTAATGTCATGGGAGTGGAGCTCCTTGGAAGGACCACTCCAATTTTCGATCTCTATACTTTGGAAGGTTGTGTGTTCGTTATGGGGATCTCTTCCCTCTCACTCTCCTATCTTTTAATGGAACCTGCCATTCAATCTGTTTCTTCTAGCTTAGAAGAGGCAGCAAGATCAACTGGATCAAGTATTCTAACGACGTTTTTAACAGTCACTTTACCACTGTTAATCCCTGGTATGATGTCCGTTTTCTTACTTTCTTCCATCTACTCCTTTGGTAATTTTGAGTATCCTTTCGTATTCGGATCTTCAAAAGGTGGAATCGACACATTCGCTACTATTATCTTTAAAACAGTGTTCTTCAACATTTTCCCTAGATATGACCTAGCAACGATATACTCGATTGTATACGCTGGTATTGCTATCTTTATGATCTGGCTGTACCACCGTTTGACGAAGGATAGTTTCAGATTCCAAACCGTCACCGGAAAGTCCGAGCGTCATACAAAACATGACCTTGGAAAATTCCGATTCTTTGGAACTTTCATTTGTTTCTTCTTCGCATTCACTGCTTTCATTCTACCTTTGATCGGTGTACTTGCTCTTGCATTCGCACCAAACCTTGCAGAGTTGTTCGAACCTGATATGATGACGACTAGGAACTTCACCCAGTTCATTAACACTGCCGGCATTGCTGAAGCAACATGGAACACATTTTTAATTTCCTTTGCTGATGGAATTGGTGTCGTTCTTCTTGGTATTTTCATATCTTACACGGCACTTAAATCGGATATTATCATCCGAGGAAAAAAAGTGAACCAGGCTGCAGATTACATAGCTACAATTCCTCTTGGATTACCCCCAATTGTTTATGGTGTAGCTATTTTCTGGCTCATCCTAATTGGCCCATTCAAACACCTTTATGGTACTTTGTGGCCAATGATTCTTTCCCTGATTTTGCTCAAAATCCCCCATGGAACTCGAATGATATCTTCTGCGTTGATAACTATCTCAGATGAGTTAGAGGAAGCGTCTAGAATCAGTGGTGCATCTTGGTTTACCACATTCCGTGGCATAGTAACCCCTCTACTAAAAGGAGGTATCTTGAATGCATTTTTATTTGTGTTCATAGATGCTGTAAAAGAAGTCAGTGCAGTTGTACTTCTTATCACCGCGGGGAATTCCGTTTTAATGACTGTGTTATTGTTCCTATACAACAACGCACCTAGTGCATTACCGATGATTGCAGCAGGATCTTTGATCATCATGGCATTCCTATTACTTGTTGTCGCAGTTCAATCTAGGTTCACGTTCGACGCGTCTAACTAATCTCTTCTTTTTTTCTTCAGATCTTATATAGGAGGATCTTTATTTTCAGTTTCCCTTTTGTGTTATATGATTGAACAGATCAGCACGCAGAAAGGTGTGACACCTTCTGCTCCCATCTCTCAAGCCATAAGGGCCGGGAATTTTATTTTCATTTCAGGCCAAACTGGAAGGGATCCCAAAACCCGTGAAATAGTAAGTGAAGATGTCGGTGAACAAACTAGACAAATTTTTAAAAACGTTTCAAACGTTCTTAATGCCGCAGGATGCACCCTCAACGACGTAGTTCGAAATACTGTCTTTTTCACAGATCTACAAGACAAACCGTCTTTCGATGAAGCATACCGGGAAATTTTTTCTACACCTTATCCTGCCAGGAGCGCTGTTGGGATAAATGAAATAGCACCTGGTGCTAAAATTGAAATTGAAGTAATTGCTTTCAACCAACGGGTTTAATTTCTTCTAAATCTTAGCATCAAACCATTAATTCAGGCCCCCTCCTATGGATTTTTCAAAAAAATAATGTCTACAAAAACTGTTTCCTCCACTGATCTTAACAAACAAAAGAGATCTTCTCTAGAATCGGTCGGCCATAATGTCGTCAAAGTTGATATGGACGATAAAATAACTGGAAAAGCAAAATATGGATCTGATATTCAGCCCGATGGTATTCTCCATGCCGCTGTAGTCCGGTCCCGACATGCCCACGCAATTATTCAGTCGGTAGATATCTCTGCTGCAGAATCAATGGAAGGTGTAAGGGCAATAGTAACTCGAGATCAGCTATTGGGCCAATTTGACAATCGAGTCCGCTATTACGGAGATGTCATTGCAGCAGTAGCCGCAACCACCCACGAAGTGGCTATAAAAGCTGCAGAATCTATCACCTCCACTCTGGAGCCTCTCCCCTCTATTCATGATCCAAAAAGAGCAATTCAATCTGGGTCTCCTAAAGTCCACGACGTTAATAATCCCAATTTTGGTCAGCATGGCCGACATGAATTCGTAGTTGAAAACAGTGAGTATGTTCAAAACATAGATGACTATCACTACGTTTGTATCGGGGATGTAGAAGAAGGGTTCCTCGAAGCAGATTTCATTTTTGAACATGAATATATTTCTCCAAGAGTAAATCCTTGCAACCTAGATACACATTGCACCATTGCGGAATGGGATGGTGACACCGTCGTTTTCACAGAAACTCTTGGTGCTCCCAGTAGATCTCGAGACGAAATTGCAGATTTAATGGGCATCCCCCATGAACAGGTTCGAGTTGTAATGCCCCCTGTGATCAGTTCTAGCTTTGGAGCCCGATCCGTCCCCCAATTATCATTCGAACCCGTCGCAGCGACACTCTCCCGTGAAGCTGGTGGGGTCCCTGTAAAATTATGGTTCGACAGGGAAGAAGAGTTCACAGCAACTGACCATCGCCATCAAACTTTTTACAATATCAAAATGGGGATAACTTCCGAAGGCATCATCACTGCTGCTAAAATAGACCTAGTTGCCGATACTGGTGCATACCCAAATGGAGTTGGACACATAGTCTTGTCAAACGGTCTCAGTCGCCCCCTTGAAATCTACAAAATACCCCACTACGAATTTGAAGGGGTATCTGCTTTTACCAATAATCTCATAGCAGGAGAATTCCGCGGTATTGGCTCTACTCAATTAGGATATGCACTCGAATCTCACATGGATGAGATGGCACGCAGGGCAAACATAGACCCAATTGCCTTCCGCCTCCTCAACTTTGTTGAAGAGGGATATGCTCGCCCAAATACTGGAAGACCAATTGAAAGCTGTGGTTTGGTAGAGTGCGTAGAACGGGGATTGGAAACTTTCAAAAAAATCCAAAGCGGTCCTTCCGAAGATCCTGAAAAATTACGAGGATGGGGGATGGCAGCTGGAACTCATACCACTGGACTTGGGGCTGTGGATATGGATTCTTCTGAAGTTAAATTTATTCTCTCCCCCACTGGATCTCTCACAGTTGAAGTCGAGGTATTAGACCACGGGCAGGGAACTGATACTGTAATGACGCAGATAGCAAGTGAAGAAACTGGAATTGATATTTCTAATATTCTCGTACGTCACTATGCAGACACTGATTCTGCAGATGCATATCTAGGTTCTGTCGCATCCCGAAGTACCTATATTACTGGCTTAGCTGTTCAGGAGGCAGGGAGAAATTTACTTACAGCTATCGCGGACATTCTTCCTTCTCCCTATGACCCAAAACAGCATTCAGAAATTTCTATCGCTGACAGTTGTGTATCATTTGGATCTGATAACATTCCCCTTTCGGATCTCTTCGAAGAATCTTTAATTTCTACTGGATTCGCCGAATCGGAACTCAATCCACCTGCGTATGGGGCACATTTTGCCGAAGTCGAAGTTGATGCATTAACGGGACACGTAGACATACTCTCGTATGTAGCCGCCCAAGATGTTGGATTTGCGATTAACCCCAAAATGGTAGAAGGCCAATTAGAAGGTGCAATCTCCCAAGGAATTGAATTTGCCCTTCGATCTGAGGTTAAACTCGATCGTGGAATCCCTTTAAACCCAAACTTAGCCGATTATTCTGTCATTTCCCCTTGGGAAATGCCCAAAAATCTCATTTGTGAAATTGTCGAATCAAACGAAGAGTCCGGGCCATATGGGGCAAAAGGAATTGGGACTCCTGCGATGCCACCCATCGCACCCGCTATCATCAACGCCATTCGAGATGCAACCGGAATCAGATTCAGCAAAGCACCTGTTGAATCAGAACACATCGCAATGGCACTTCTAAAAAATAAAGGAGGTTCTCCATGAATTCTTCCTCTCCCCCTTCTTATCACCTACCTCTGGATCTGACCTCTGCACTAACTCTACTAGCCAAACATGGGGACTCTGCAAAAATAGTTGCAGGGGGGCAATCGATCATGTTACTCTTACGCCAGGGATTCTTATCCTCTGAAACATTTGTAGATATTAGCTGCATCTCTGAGCTTTCTACCATATCTACTACAGATGACGTAGTACATGTCGGAGCAGCAACTACCTATTCCTCACTTGAGACTTCTCCCGAGATTCAACATTATCCTGTATTAACCGATTCTCTACATGTTATTGCGGATCCTCAAATTAGAAATCTAGGAACAATAGGAGGTGCACTTGGACATGCAGACCCTTCTCTAGACATAGTTCCTCCTCTCCTTTGTCTAGATGCAAATGTAGTCCTGAAGTCTCTCAATGCAACCCGGTCGGTCCCCCTATCCGATTTCCATAAAGAGTATATGACGTCAGATTTGTCACACGACGAACTCATCCATTCGGTCACTTTTAACCAACCCGTTGGTCCTTATGGAGGGGCATATGAAAAAGTAGCAAATGTAGAAGGTGGTTGGCCAACTGTTGGCGTAGCCGCACAGGTCGTTCTCGATGATAATCTCGGTATTATTTCTGATGTTAGATTAGCTTTGGCAGCTGTTGGAGATACGGCGGTTCGATCACCCAGTGTAGAACAATCCCTAGTTGATTCTGATATCTCTATGGATTCTATCTCCGAAGCCTCTGAGGCAGTCTCTCAGGATATCGATCCACTTGATGATTTGTCTGGATCTGCGGAATATAAAACACATCTCGCAGGTGTTTTATGTCAACGGGTTTTGATTAAATCCATCAACCGTGCAGGAGGATCTCTATGAATATCGATTTTGAACTAAATGGAAAATCCGTTTCGGCAGAAGTTTCACCACACCAACCCCTTCGAGATATCCTTAGATCTCAATTTGATTTAACAGGCGTAAAAGTTGGTTGTCACTCTGGTCGGTGCGGTGTTTGTTCTGTTCTTCTTGATGGCAGCGCAGTGAAATCTTGCTTGCTCATGGCACCTAAAGTAAATGGACGTTCCATCGTCACAATTGAAGGACTAGCCAGTAATGGAGAACTCCACCCAGTGCAGCAAGCATTCAAAGATAATTTCGCTTTGCAATGTGGTTATTGCACGCCCGGGTTTATTATGGCAACTGTAGATTATCTCGATTCTTCCCCTTCCAACCCTCCTGTCCGGGACGAAATTAAAACCGCAATTAAAGGAAATGTTTGCCGATGCACCGGGTATGAAAAAATTATATCTGCTGTTTCTAGTGCAATCACTTCTTCTGATAATTAGCTATGGGGTCGGAGGGATTTGAACCCCCGATCGGCTGATATCTCCGGTACTACCTCAGTTCTCCAGAGGGTCGTCATCATAGAAAACGATCAATTTTCTACTCAGAATGTCCACTGGTTCTCGTCACTGGGTATTGTATTCCTCTGGAGTCAGCCGCCTTTCCGGGCTAGGCCACGACCCCTCGTGTTTTTTACTTTTCCCACTATATAAAAAATCACCTATGCCGTTTCACAGAGTTTATCTCTGTTCTTTATCACTTATTCACTATCATCATGCAGATTTATGACCTCACCCAACCCTGGGACGACAACTGTCCCTCTTGGCCTGGATATCCTAATGCAAAAACGTACTATATCAAACGACTCAAAGACCATAAGGTAAACGCGCAGATGTTAGAAATACCTAACCACTGTGGAACCCATCTTGATGGACAAAGACATTTTGTAACCAATGGAATCGCAATAGGAGATGAACCTCTAGATAAATTGGTAACTAAAGGAGTGATTGTTGATATATCCGACCGAGTTGAAGATTTTTCCGTATATACTAAAGACGATCTACTAGCACAGGACGTAGAGATAAAAAAAGGAGATGCACTAGTTGTACACACTGGTTATCATAAGTTCGCATATAACCAACCCGATGGAGATGAAGAACGATACTTCCTCAAACATCCTGGACCCGATTTAGAGTTTGCAGATTGGTGTCTCGAAATGGAATTCAAGTGGTTGGCAATTGATAATGGAAGTATGGACCACCCCATGAACGGGGCAATCAGAAAACACCGTCCCGATATCGCACGATTGGCAGAAAAGAAACTAGGTGATTTGGATGCCTTGTTTCCTGAAGAAACCTATCACATCATGCACAACAAACTATTCCCATCTGGCATGATCCACGCCGAAAATATAGGTGGGGATATTGAACAGTTATTGAACCAACGTGTTTTACTTGGATGTTTCCCATGGCGCATGATTGATGTAGAGTCTAGCCCCTGCAGAATTGTCGCTTGGCCTGGAATGGGGTAGTCGAGCTTTTCTACTCTGGATTCCATCCTACAAATTCGTCTTCTAATGGTACTTCCAGTCCAAATAATATCTCGGCGGTAGCCAAATAATGACTTGATAACATAGCAATCCCAACTATCTCTCTATCATCATAGTTCTCTCTCAATTTCTGGTGAATTTCACCTGTTACCTTTCCTTTAACAAACGCTTGTGCATATTCCAATGCCACACTAATTTTTTCATCTAGTAATTCCAACTTATTTTCTCCAATAATTCTCATTTCTTCAATACTCACCCCTGCCTTTTGACCAATATCATAATGTTGCTGCCACTCATATTCTGAATTCAGTTCCCGTGCTATTGCAAGTATTACCAATTCTCTATCCTTTGGCGACAATCCACATTCTTTCCATAGTGTAGTTCCATACAACATATATGATTTTAGAATTGGAGGATTGTTCCCCATTGCACGAAATATATTTCGTTCTCCCAATGCGTCTTTTCCCATTAGATACTGGTATTCTTCTGGTAAATCCTTTTGATTTTTAAGATCCACTCGTGCCATATTATCCACCTATTACTCCATCTTCTATTAACTTCTCTATCTTTCCTTCTTCCATCCCCACTATCTCCCGAAGCAATTCCACTGTATGCTCTCCTAGTCTGGGAGCGGGATTTTTATCAATCTCATCAACTCCAGAAAGTCGCATTGGCGTTCGAGCAAACGTATAGGTGCCGTAGTCTGGGTCAACTATGTCTACCAACATTTTTCTGGCCTCGACCTGTGGGTCTTCAAATATATCTGAAGCCCTCTGAACGGGACCTGCAGGAACTCCACTTTCATTCAACAAATTAACCACCGAATCTCGCTCTTTATCTGATAACCACGTTTCCATAGCTTCCCGAACTAGTGAGTCATTTTTGGCTCTTTGTGGGCCATTTATCGTCCTGTCATCCTCGATCAAATCTTCCCTTCCTATAACTTTGCATAATCTTCCCCATATGATATTGTCGGGAACATTCACTGCGACATACCCATCAGATGTTTGAAATGCTGCCCTTGGCCCTTGATGTCTTAACTTTCCTCTCGGTTGCATTTCCCCTGTGAATGAATGCAACATGACCATTCGCTCATTTAATGATAGCATGCAGTCATACATCGCAGTATCCACAAATTGTCCCTCTCCTGTTTTTTCTCGCATGAACAAAGCCAACATGATACTATATGCTGCTACCAAACCCGAATATAAATCTGCCAATCCATATACTGTCCACTGAGGGGCCCTATCTTCAAATCCCACCTGTGCCATTATTCCACTCATGGCTTCTACTACTATGTCAAACGTTGGTCGCTCTGTGTTAGGCCCCCTATATCCTTCTAATTGACCAAATCCTGATATGGCTGAATAAACCACAGCTGGATTAATTTGTTTGAGATCCTCATATCCTATCCCAAGACGATCCGTTGCCCCCGGTCGCATATTCTCTACTACCACGTCTGATTTCTCAACGAGACTTCTGTATATCTCCTTTCCTTCTTCGGCTCGAAGATCAATCACTATACTTTTCTTATTCCGATTATATGCCATGAACCCCCCGCCCATTGGATTCTCTTTTTCAGTATCCGGATATGGGGCTATTCCCCTTCTTGGATCTCCTTTCCCTGGCCTTTCAACTTTAATCACTTCTGCTCCCATATCTGCTAGCAGCATGGTGCAATATGGGGCACTCATGTATTGTCCTAAACTTATAACTCGGATATTTTCAAGTGGTTTCATTTTTTATCATCTCTTTATTGCCCATTTGATCTCATAGATTTCCATATATCTTCTGGTGTCATTGGGATAGTTCTAATCCTATTACCTATCGCGTCATGAATAGCATTTGCAATTGCTGGGGCAATTGCTACTATGGGAACTTCTCCGATACCTTTTGCCCCATATGGCCCATCCTTCACGGGCTCTTCTAACACTATTACTTCAATGTTCAGTGGATGTTCATGAATCGTTGGGATTTTATAATCCGAATAATTTGCATTGATGGTTCTTCCTGATTTTTCGTCGTAAATTACTTTTTCATACAGCGCTCCCGCAATCCCCATACTAATTGCCCCAATAATCTGTTCGTTTACCAGTTTTGGGTTAATCGCTTTTCCAACATCAAAAATAGCTATCATGTCTGAAATAACTACCTCCCCCGTCAATTCATTAATCATCAATTGTATCGCAATCGCCCCTTCAGAGTAGAACGAGTTCACACGACCTGGTTTACCGGGTTTAGGGTCTCCAGCCTCCATAACCCAGGTATCTTTTCCAATGATTTCTCCACCCCGTTTTAGGAAGTATCCAGATTCAT
>CETH01110381.1_pt1 | contig 26953 bp, 18 predicted proteins | sample 361461 | NCBI WGS metagenome assembly CETH01 (sample SAMEA2622695, study PRJEB7988) | marine metagenome | isolation source: saline water (ENVO:00002010), including
ATAATTGGCGGAAAGTCGACGCCGAATGTTTGCAAACGTGTCTTCAACGCGAGCGTGCCACCGAAAATCAAAGCGCCAACGCCGACCCGCCCTGGGCGCCATGCTCCGAAGATCACCAGAGCGACAGCGATCCAACCTCTACCAGCAGTAATTCCTTCTGCCCATTGGGGGGTGATACTTAAAGTCAGATACGCACCAGATGCTCCAGCTAAGGCGCCGCCGGCGGCGACAGCTGACAAACGCAAACCCAGTACTGAATGACCAGCAGAGTCCGTAGATGAAGCTGATTCGCCCGCAGCTCGTAAAGCTAGACCAAGGCGCGTACTTGACAGCACGAAGCTCACGGTAAGTCCCATGAGAAGAGCCAAATAAACAATCGGAGCCTGGTTAAACAAAATTGGTCCAACCCAGGGCAGGTCAGAAAGGCCTCCCCATTCGACCGGAACTAATTCAGCGCCTGGAGGTAGGCCAACGTAATCCTTGCCCAAATAGGCAGCTAGCCCTAGACCCAAGATGGTGAGCGACAAGCCAGAAACAACTTGTTCGGCACCCAACCCCACCGTAAAGAAACCGTGCACTGAAGCCAAGAGTGCGCCGCTCAGCATTGCAACCAGTAACGCGGCCCAAGGGTTCTGGAGTTCGACTCCAGCTATGAACGCAGTTACGGCGCCGACTGCCATCATTCCTTCAACACCGAGGTTAAGAACCCCCGCTTTCTCAGCTAAGAGTTCACCAAGCGCAGCTAGATAGAGAAGGGCACCAAAAGACACGGTTGCGAATAAAAGCCCAATGAGGGACGCCTCAGTCATCACTCAGTTCCTTGTTTGAAGAACGTGCGTCAGTATCTAGAACAACGCGGTAACGGCTCAAGACTCCGGCTCCTATGGCGCCAAACAAAACGAAGGCTTGCAAGATTGTGGAAACAGAAGAAGAAACACCCAGTGTTTGAATGCTCTGTCCTCCGATTTGTACAGCCCCAAAAAGTAAAGCCACGACAGCAACACCCGATGGGCGCATTAATGCCAGGGCAGCCACAATGATGCCGGCAAAACCGAATCCGTTCGAGATAGTTTCAGTTAAACGGTCAGCTGTGCCTGTCAATTCAACTCCTCCTGCTAAACCGGCGATCGCGCCACTTAAGACAAGAACAGTCAGAATTTTTTTGGATAGAGAAATCCCGCTATAGCGTGCCGTAGCTTCTGAGGAACCAGCAATCCTTAGCTCGTAACCCCATGCGGTGTGCCGGACTGCTACTGAAGCGATGACGATGACAGCGGCGGCTATTAGAAGACCGAAGTGAGCCCTGCTGAACAATGTAGGTAAGCGAGCTTGGTCGGGGATCATTGGAGCCAGCGGAAAATTGTAGGAGTCGGGATCTTTCCACGGGCCATGTATCAGCCATTGGACTAAGCGAATTGCCACTTCGTTCAACATCAACGTCGTGATGATTTCATTAACGCCCAGTTTTGCTCGGGCTAACGCGGGGCCGATTGCTAGAAGCCCACCGCCGCCTATTGCGGCGATGAGCATCATCGAAATTAGAATGATGCCAGGCCAATCTCCACCGATTCGTGCAACCCATGCGGCGGCGATAGCACCCGCCATGATTTGGCCTTCTGCGCCGATGTTCCAAAGGCCCATAGATCCTGCTACTGCGACTGCCAGTCCCGCTAAACCGAGAGGTACTGCCCGGTTAACTGTCTTTGCCCAAGCATCTGGATCCCCGAGTGAGGCTTCGAACATGCGGGAGTAGATCTTCAAGGGTTCGTGTCCCGCGGCAAATAACAGCAAAGTTCCAACAATCAGCGCAATGAGTAACCCAATCCCAAAAGCAAGTGGCTGACCACCGGGTAATGGTTGTTCTCGAAGACTTAGGCGCAGTTGTCTCATAGCGCGGTTCTCGCCTGTCCATCAGAGAGCATCGCTATTCCAACTTCATCGCGTGAGGCAGTTCGAGGATCGAATTCGCCTCGAATATTTCCACTTTCCATGACTAGAAGCCGGTCGGCAATAGTTAATAACTCGTCTAAATCTTCAGAAATCATGATGACGGCAACACCGGAATTACGTTGTTCGATGAGGAGTTCTTGTATTGCTTTGACGCCTTGGACATCAAGGCCACGCGTAGGCTGCGAGGCCACTATTACCGATGGTTGTCCATCAAGTTCCCTGCCGACCAGCAAACGCTGAAGATTGCCGCCTGACAGTGCTGCGATAGGACCATCAAGGTCTGCTGAACGAACACCAAAACGTTGAACAATGTCTTTGCAATATGCCAGCGCTTTCTCAGCCAAGATAAATGGGCCGCGACGCTGCTGACGATACACCCGCAAAATCGCGTTGTCGGTTATCGACAATCTGGGTGCCAACCCAACCCCCAAGCGATCTTCGGGTATGTAAGCGAGCCCAGACCTAAATCGAAATTGGGGACTTGTTTCGGTGATATCAGCACCGCCCATTAGCAACGAACCAGCAGTTGACGGTCTTAACCCTGCGATCACATCGGCCAATTCGCGTTGGCCATTACCCGCGACACCAGCAATGCCTACGATTTCACCAGCGTTGACTCGAAAAGTGAGATTAGAGAAGGCTTCAAGCCCTCGGTCTCCAAGGGCACTTAAACCATCAAGCTCCAGCAAAGGAACTCCGGGAGTACTGGGTTCAGGTCTGTCAGTGGCGCCAGCGGAAGTGCCGACCATTAACTGGGCCAGCTCACGCTGGTCAGTTGACTCAAGGGGAAGGGCACTAGCGACAGTCTTTCCTTGTCGCAGTACCGTTGCTTCGTCGCAGATGCCTGAAACTTCATGCAACTTATGGCTAATAAAGATGATGGACCTGCCATCGTCTGCCATTTTTGTCAAAATTTCGCCCAGTTCATCAACTTCACTCGGCGTCAGCACGGTAGTTGGTTCGTCAAGAATTAATACTTGCGCGTTGCGCCAAAGAATTTTTAAGATCTCAACCTTTTGGCGCTCGCCCATAGACAGCTGCCAAAGCGGTTGTGAAGGATCGACCTTAAGTCCGAAACGTTCAGCTAGTTCTGAAACCTCCAACTCAACTTGTTTGATTCGGAGCACCCTCTCGGCCGATCCCAGAATTACATTTTCAGCTACTGAAAAAGATGGGATTAACCGGAACTCTTGGTGGACCATTCCTATCCCGGCGCTGAGAGCGTCGGCAGGGTTGCGGAACTGTTGAGAATGACCGTGAATCTTGAGTTCACCACTGTCTGGTCGATATACCCCGGCCAGGATATTCATCAGGGTTGATTTTCCAGCCCCATTTTCTCCCAATAAGGCGTGAATAGTTCCAGTTCGCACGCTTAAGTTGACTCCCGCGTTCGCTGTGACGCCGGGGAAAGATTTCCAAATGTCAGATAGCTCAACCGCCAGTTTGGAGTCGCTGATCGAAGATGGAGCCTGGTTCATAACAATTAAATTCTGGTTGTGAGAACGCGATAGCGGCGCCGACGTGAATACTTCGCGCCGACGCCGCTAAACGTTGTTCTTAAATTGGCTTACTCAGCCTGTGGATCCGATTACGCCTTCGACGAAGAACATCATCCCGAGCATTGCTCCATCGTCCATGACTTCACCAGCCCCTAGAACCTGATTGCCATCTTGATCGTTTATAGGACCAGTGAATGGATGCATGTCGCCGGCGATGATTGCCGCTTTCGCGTCCATAACCATGTCGACTACTGATTGATCAACATCGCTTGCTATAGGTGCAAGGTCAACGATCCCTTCGGCCATAGATCCCCAGTAGGCAGAAGGCGAGTAGTTCCCGGCTTTGGCGTCGTTGATGATTTCTGCGTACCGCGGACCCCAGTTCCAGACCGGAGCGGTTAGGAAAGCATTAGGAGCAAAAGCACTCATGTCAGAGTTATAAGACACCCATCGAGCGCCGGCCGCTTCAGCTTTCTCGCCAGCGGCTGTTGAGTCTTGGTGCATCGCTATGACATCCGCACCTTTATCCAGTAACGCTTGAGCAGAGTCGCCCTCTACTACAGGGTCGAACCAGGTGCTAGTCCAAATGACCTCGACCTGTGCGCTTGGGTTAGTGGCTTGTACACCAAGAGTGAATGCGTTAATTCCTCGAATGACTTCAGGGATTGGGAAGGCTGCAACATAGCCAATCAATCCTGAACTGGTTGCTGAACCCGCGACCATTCCTGAGAGGTAACGAGGTTCGTACATTCGGCCGAAGGTGTTACCAAAGTTGGTTTCATTCATTTTGTAGCCGGATACGTGTTCGAAAACAACGTCTGGGTATTCATCAGCAAGCGCCAACATGTCATCCATGTACCCAAAGGAGGTACCGATGATTACGTTGTAGCCCTGATCAATGAAATCGCGAACATAGTTCGCAAAATCCGCTGTTCCTTCTGGGACCGCCTCAACGTACGCGGTTTCTACACCCGTCTCGCTTTCAGCGTACTTTCGACCCTCGTCATGAGCGTAGGTCCAGCCGGCATCCCCAACTGGTCCCACGTACACAAACGCAGCTTTCGTATCGGCGTCATCGTCGCCACCGCAACTGGTGAGGACAAAGCCCAGTCCAATACAGACCGCTAGCAGTGCTGCAATCTTCCTCCGCATTTCTACCGCCCTATCTCTAAAGTGTTTCGACATCGAACCCTCGCATCATGCCACACTCTGAGAGACTGGTGAGCCCTTAGGGCTAAGAGTTAACAAAGAAAACTTGTTGACTTAGAACTGTTTTTGAATGGGCTGTTAATAGAGCAACCGAGCGTCGTCTAAGAGTTGCTATCCCATCCCGCAAAGGCGTCAATCGTTGCGTATACGTCACCTAGTGGGTATAGAACCGGAGAGGTGCAGCCGTTCGCCATGTAACCAGCTACAGCCTCTCGAGCCTCGTCGGCGGTTCCTGAGGCGGTCAACATTTGAACAATTTCATCTGGAACCAATTTTGCTGCTGCTTCCACCTGCTCATGTGTAGCTGGCCAGGTCAAAATCTGTCCCACATCGTCAAGTAATGACTTAGGTACGCCAGATGCTTCCATTATGTGGGGTTGTTGCCCAAGGTATTGAGCGACCATATTTCGTGCCATGCCCAAAGCAGTGTCCCGGTCTTCATGGACAGAGCACACAACTAGTTGGGGGCGATCAATCTCGTCCACAGATCGCCCGGCTTTCTCTGCTCCTTTTTGTAATGCGTCCATTGCCCGGTTGTTGTAGTCAGGAGAAACGAGATAGTTCAAAACTACGCCGTCGGCAATTTCACCCGTTAACTCCATCATTTTCATACCGGTTGCACCGATATATATGGGGACGTCTTTAGGTTTGCGTTCCTGATATACGTAATCCAGTTCGACCCCGTCAAGTCGCACAAATTCCCCGTCAAAGGTGACAGTTTCGTTCGCAAGTAAAGCGCGCACGACTTCAACGACCTCGCGCATGACTTTTAGCGGCCGATCGCGTGACACCCCGACTTTTGTGGCCAGTGGATCCCACCAAGCGCCCAAACCACAAAGAATTCGACCAGGAGCTAGGTCGTCAAGAGTTGCGAACATCGAAGCGAGACGAGCTGGATTTCGTGTCCAAACATCGATGACTCCAGAACCAATCTTGATTTTTTCAGTACACGCCGCAAACGCAGCCATTGGTACGGATGCTTCCCTTACCAATCGAGAATCTGCCTGCCAAACAGCGTCAAAATCACGCTCCTCGGCGTATTTGGAGAAGCTAATTCCTTCGGAAATAGCATGTGCGTCCTGGAGGTATAGAGCGGGTCGAGTCACAGAATCTCCAATGTCTAAGTGCAGAGTGCACACTAACGAAATATCGAGCTGACAGGAATCACTAGCTATTTGGGGACTGAATCAGGTTCAATAAACACATGGACTTGCGATCTCAACCGTCGGTCACGATCAACGGCACTCGTCTTCTGGCGCGCATTGCGGAGCTTGCACAAATAGGTGCGATTGAGGGGACTCAAGGTTGCTCTAGGTTGGCATTTACTGACTCAGATCGTGAAGGTAGAGATCTCGTGGTGACCTGGATGACTGATCTGGGTTTGACGGTTACCGTTGACGCCGTCGGAAATGTTGTGGCCTCAACCGGTGACGCTGGTGCAGCGGGAGCTGTAATGGCGGGTTCGCACATCGACACAGTTGGAACTGGAGGCCGTTTTGACGGCAACCTTGGTGTTCTAGCTGGATTGGAAGTCATTGAAGCGACTCTCGCTGCCAATGTTGATCTCAAGCGGCCACTTGCTGTTGCCTTTTTCTCTAACGAGGAGGGCTCTCGCTACCCACCGGACATGATGGGAAGTCTTGCCTACGTGGGAGGAATGAGCGTTGAATCCGTCCTTGAAGTAGAAGGAGCCGATGGAACAATCGTCGGAGAAGAACTAGAACGAATTGGATACCGCGGAGCTGCTCCTTGTCCTGGTGCTGTCCCCCATGCTTTTGTTGAACTGCACATCGAACAGGGTCCGGTTCTAGATAACGAAGCAGTCCAAATTGGAGTCGTCGAAGGAGTACAGGGGATCTCTTGGACGGAGCTTAAATTTATTGGTCAAAGCAACCATGCTGGTACTACACCTATGTCTCTTCGTCGTGACCCTATGGCAGTCGCCGCCGAAGTGGCGGTGGCGGCGCGAGCAATAGCGACCGATCTAGGTGGCACCCAAGTTGCAACAGTGGGATCACTTACCCTTCACCCAAACCTCGTGAATGTCGTTCCGGCCCATGCAACTATGACCGTAGATTTGCGCAACACAGATGAAACTCTGCTGCGCCAAGCTGAACAACAGTTAATGGACAGCGTCCAACAAATTGCTGATCGTGAAGACATCAATGTTGAAAGTCGTTCGCTCGCGCGTTTCGAACCCGTCGAATTCGATGAGAGAGTTGTTGACGCTATTGAGGCTCTAGCCCAACAAAAGGGTCTATCGACACGAAGAATGCCGTCAGGAGCAGGTCACGATGCCCAAATGATCGCGCGTGTCTGCCCAACCGGAATGATTTTTGTTCCCAGTCTCGACGGCATCAGCCATAACCCAGCTGAACATACAGACGACGAAGATCTAGTAGCCGGCGCGCAACTGCTTGCAGATGCAATGCTCGCACTAACTGAGGTGACCTGGTGAGATCCTTACGAATAGGGGCCGCTCAACTAGGCCCCATAGAAAGAACTGAAACCAGAACTCAAGTCGTGGAACGTCTAATTGCGCTGCTTCGGCAGGGGAGTGACGACGGCTGTGAGCTAATTGTTTTCCCGGAACTGGCACTTACTACTTTCTTCCCACGTTGGTACCTCGACGACAATCCAACAGAATTAGATGCTTATTACGAAACTGCTATGCCTGGCCCAGAAACCCAAGCGCTTTTCGATGAAGCACAATCACTAGGTGTCGGCTTCTATCTCGGTTATGCCGAGCGAACCTCCCAAGGCAATCGGTACAACACTTCGGTTCTAGTAGAACGTGACGGGTCTATCGTCGCGAAGTATCGCAAAGTTCATTTACCCGGTCACGAAGAACATGAACCTGAGCGCCTATTTCAGCATTTAGAACGCAGATATTTTGAAGAAGGTCCTGATGGCTTTGATGTATCTAATGCCTTCGGTGGGGTTATCGGCATGGCGCTGTGTAACGACCGCCGATGGCCAGAAACTTATCGAGTCATGGCGCTGAAAGGCGTTGAAATAATCCTCATCGGTTACAACACGCCGATGCACTATGCCCCAGACCCTTCACAAGACGCGCTCCAATCGTTCCACAATCAGCTAGTCATGCAAGCAGGCGCGTACCAAAATGGAACCTGGGTTGTTGGCGTAGCAAAAGGAGGGCTCGAAGAAGGCGTCGATTCCCTCGCTGAGTCGATGATCATCGCTCCGTCTGGCCAAATCATCGCTCAAGCAACAACGGCCCAAGATGAGCTAGTCGTGGCGGATTGTGATCTTGACTGGTGCAAGCATTACAAAGAAACACTGTTCGACTTCGATCGCTATCGCCGACCTGAAATGTATGACCTCATAGCAGAGCCAAAGAGCAAGCAATGATTTCCTTTAATTTGAACGGCAGCCCCGTTTCAGTGTCGGATCAACACGAACATCTCCTTAGCGCTCTCAGAGATGAACTCAGCGTCATCTCACCGAAAGATGGTTGTGCTCCCTCAGGTCAGTGTGGCTGCTGCACCGTATTAGTTGGAGATAAAGCTCGCGTAGCTTGTCAAACTTCTCTTGAACGTGTTGCTGGCGAGGAGATCACCACACTTGAAGGATTCGATCAGCAGGAGCTAGACCGATACTGCGAAGTGTTCGCGGCAAATGGTGCACTCCAATGCGGGTTCTGTATCCCGGGCATTCTTGTGCGTGCCAAAGCGTTGATCCAGAAAAAAGGTGAGGCCCTCACCCGCGATGAAACAGCTCGACATCTCGGTGCGCACCTTTGTCGTTGTACGGGATACGTCAAAATCTTGGACGCTATTGAGGACCTAGCAACTGGAGTGCCAGTGTCCGTTCAGCCGCCCAAAGGAGTGGGTTCTAGAGGCACGAAATATGAAGCTGAAGTACTTGCTGCAGGAGTAAGACCTTTTATCGACGACATGAATGTCGATGGGCTCCTTCACGGGGCGCTTAAACTCAGCGACCATGCCAGAGCAGACGTTGTGGCAATTAATGTCGACGAGGCTCGCGCTTTAGAAGGAGTGGTGGGTGTCTTCACTGCAGCCGATATCCCCGGCGAAATTCGGGTTGGTTTAATCCATAAAGATTGGCCGGTAATGATTCCCGAAGGAGGACGAACGTCTTATCTCGGTGATGTGTTAGCCGTAGTAGTGGCGATCAATAAATCCATAGCTGTTCAAGCGACCGAGTTAGTTCACGTTGAGTACGAAGTACATCAACCAAAGACCGATCCAATCCGAGTAGTAGCTGACAGTGAGGACGCGGTCTGGGGGCTTGAAGGAAACGTCTTGTCAACGTCGACCTATCAACGAGGTGACGTCGACATAGCTCTCGAAGAGTCAGCTCATGTAGTAACCGAAACCTTTCAAACTCAACGAGTTGAGCACGCGTTTCTCGAACCGGAATCAACATTGGCGATCCCGACCGATGAGGGATTACACGTCTACACCGGGGGACAAGGGATCTGGGACGATCGCAATGACATAGCTCGAGTGCTCGACCTAGAACCGCCGAAGATTGTTACTGAGCTAGTTACAAATGGTGGGGCATTTGGTGGCAAAGAAGATATGTCGAACCAGGTCCATACAGCCCTATCTGCATGGCTTCTCCAGCGTCCGGTCCAAATCACGTTGTCTCGTGAACAGTCGTTGCTGATGCACCCAAAGCGACACCCCATTCGCATGACCTACGAAGCTGGATGCGATTCCGAAGGGAAATTAACGGGTGTAAGAGCGAGAATGCTTGGTGACTCAGGACCCTATGCGTCAGTTGGAATGAAAGTTTTGGAGCGCGCCGCAGGTCACGCCACAGGGCCCTATGTTCTGCCAGCCGTAGATGTTGAGGCCATCGCTGTTCGAACAAATAACCCGGTTTGTGGTGCTTTCCGAGGATTCGGCGCTAATCAGGCTCAGTTCGCCATGGAAGGAGTAATGGACCGACTAGCAGAGCAAGTAGGAATCAGCGGCTGGGAAATTCGCTCTCGAAATGTCGTCAAGCCAGGAGACGTCTGGGGTCCAGGCCAAATCATGGATGACGGATGTCTTGGTGCTCGAGAGTGCCTTGATGCAATTAAACCTGCGTACGAAACTGCACTCCAAGCAAAGGTGCCGGTAGGAATAGGTCTGGGATTGAAAAATTCAGGGCTCGGTAACGGGTTTGACGAACTTGCGAAAGCAGTAGTCCACTTTTGCGAAGATGGAACCGTAGAAGTACGCCACTGCTGGACTGAAATGGGTCAGGGTGTCCACAACGTCGCTCTCCAAGTAGCGGTTGAGGAGCTCGGAGTCTCTGCTGATCAGGTCAAAGTGATCGTTGATTCGACCCGTGAATTGGGAGCCGGTCAGACAACCGGAAGCAGGGGCACACTTATGGGCGCTGGAGCAGTGCAAGACGCCTGCCGGGTAGCACTCCTTGATAATTGCCAAGTCGGAGTTGACTACGAAGGTAGCTATCGCATCAACTGGACCAACTCCCTGAGTGAAGGAGTTGAAAATCCCCTTATTCATTCAACTTTCGGATACGCCGCGCAACTGGTGTTACTTGATCCAGAAACTTACGAAGTTGAACGCGTCGTCGCGGCCCATGATGTTGGACGGGCAGTCAATCCACTGCTGTGCGAAGGGCAGATTGAAGGTGCTGTCCATATGGGACTGGGTTACGCGCTAACTGAGGGATTTCCGACCGATTCGTTAGGCCGACCCCTCAACAACACTCTTCGGAGTCTCGACATCATCCGACCAAAAGACATGCCTCCAGTTGATGTCATCATCGTCGAATCACCTGAACCCGGAGCTCCGTATGGCATAAAAGGCGTTGGTGAAATTGGGCTTGTACCCACTGCAGGCGCAGTCGCCGCCGCCATTCGCTCAACAGGTCAAGAATGGCCAACCGAGTTGCCAATTCAAAACACAGCAAACCGTGAACGAGCCGACGCGTGGCGTTAGAAGACTTAGCGCCTAACCAAACCAGCGGGTTGGTTTGCGCTCACCATCACCTATACAGCGCGCTTGCCCGAGGCATGCCAGCACCACCGCGAACCCCTACTTCTTTTCGAGAAATTCTTGAACTCGTATGGTGGCGCCTCGACCGAGCGTTAGACCTAGAAATGTTGGAATGGTCAGCCAAACTTGGAGCCCTCGAGGCGATCGAATCTGGAACTACGGCCATAGTTGATCATCACGAATCACCCAATGTGATTGAAGGATCGTTAGATGTGATTGCGAACGCGTGCGCAGAAGTGGGTGTGCGAGTGAATTGCTCCTATGGGGTTACAGATCGCCACGGAACAGAAGGCGCGCAACGAGGCCTCGAAGAAAATAGGCGGTACTTAGCGGCAGGAGGTGTGGGCATGGTCGGCGTTCACGCCGCCTTTACATGTGAACCTGACACGCTCCTCGCAGCTAGTGAACTAGCTCAAAATCATGCTGTCGGAGTTCATATACACGTTGCTGAGGGAACTGACGACTTGAATGCAAGTGACCGGCTAAGAGATCTCAGCCGGGATAACTGGCTCTTAGTCCATGGAGTTCATTTAGATGACAACCATGGACTGAATGGCTACATCGTGCATAATCCCCGATCGAATATGAACAATTCAGTTGGCTATGCAGCACCACACAGACTTGGGCTCCCGATAGCTCTGGGAACTGACGGTATAGGCGCGGCGATGCTTGAAGAATTTCGGCTCGCGTATGCCCGACTCCGAGAAGATGACGTTACGGCAACCCCTGAACTCCCTTGGTCCTGGCTAGAAACTGGGTATCGAATAACTCCCGAGGCGGCACATGATCGAGTCACATGGTTTGACGGACCCATCGATCCATGGCGGCTCGCATTTCATACGAACATGAAACCTCAGTCAGTAGAAATTGGCGGAGAAGTTGTCTACACCGAAGGTAAGCCAACCCGCGTAGACGCGACGGAAATTCGAGCTAAAGCTGCAGAGCAAGCGCAACGTCTTTTTGCAGAGCTCGAAAATATGGTGTGATCCCTAACTGTCAACAGAAGCCAGGTGTTCAAGCACTACCGAAGGCGTTAGAGGAAATTTGTTAATCCAAACGCCGGTTGCATCATGAAGCGCCGCAGTTACGGCAGGTGCGTATGTGATGTACGGCATCTCCGACACGCCACGTGCTCCCCACGGACCCAAAGGATCAGCTGCTTCCAAAATTACACAGTCCACCTGGCCTGGAACATCTCCGATTCCAGGAATTAAATACTGCGATAAGCGCGGATTTTGAATGCGTCCATTCTCCACCACGAGTTGCTCGCTCAAGGTATAGCCATGTGCTTGGGCGATAGCCCCTTCAATCTGACCTCGCAGCATCTGAGGATGGATCGCTCTGCCGACATCATGAACTGACACAACACGATCAACTCTTATGTGGCCAGTTCCAATATCTACAGTGAGCTCGACGGCTTGAGCCATGTAGCCGTAGCAAAAGTTTGGTTGCCCCTCACCGGTCACCGGGTCCAACGCCTCGGTCGCGGGGGGTTTATAACGGAAATGCCCTGCTGCAGGTCTTGCTCCATCTGCCCAGGTTTTTTCTGCTTCTTCCACCGCACCTAAAACTGAATTCCCCGCCATGAATGTCAAACGAGATGCTGACGCTGACCCCGAGTCTCCGCCCGTTGAAGTATCACTGAAGGACCCCTCGACGCATTCGAAATCAAGACCGACCGCGTCAGCAACCATTTGGGTTAGCGCCGTGTGAACACCTTGCCCTACCTCAGCAGCACTATGGAAAAGCTCAACTCGACTAGGGCGCTCATCGTCTACATCACCGTGAAAAACGACGTCTGCTTCACATGCTTCTGGAAAGCCGAAACTAAAGCCCACATTTTTCATACCGACTGCATATCCGCGCCCTTGGCGGAGTTGCCTAGCTTCAGCAGGCAATGATGCAATCGGCGCAAAGGGAGGGTGGTTAGGTAAATCTTCTGAGGGCGGCACTCGTTCAACGCATGCATCTATCACCCTTGTGACACCGACGCCCTCCGGCAGACCTGACTGAGTAATGCCATCAGATAAGTCAGTAAGAGCGTTGCGTTCCCGTAGCTCCATGGGATCCATCCCCAGTTTGCTTGCCAGCTTGTTCATCTGTGATTCAGCGACAAACGCGCCCTGCGGACCACCAAAGCCGCGGAACGCTCCACCCGGAACGCTATGGGTGTAGATAGCTCTACTGTCGATACGAGCGTTAGGAACGTTGTAGGCACCAGCTACCGACAAATGAAGATTTCCCAAAACCTTGTTAGATGTGTAGTTGTAGGCACCAGCATCGAGCCACACATCAGCTTCGACGGCGGTAATCACACCTTCAGATGTGGCGCCCAGTCGGGCAGTAACGGTGGCCCGATGCCGCTTGTGGTGACCAACGATTGACTCTTCTCGGGACCAACCACAGTGAACAGGTCGATTAATCCCCAAAGCATGCAACTTGTGGGCTGTAACTGCCATAACGATCTGCAAACTCATGTCTTCTTTTCCGCCAAACGCGCCTCCGATAGCGGCATATCTGACACGAACCTTTTCTTCATCCACAGCAAGTGCATGAGCAATCTGCTCTCGATCCTCGTGCACCCATTGACCACTTGTCTCGACGGTGACGCGATCCTGTTCGTCTATCCAAGCTGTGGCAGCCTCTACTTGAAGGTAGGCGTGTTCCTGATGCGGTAGCTCGTAAGTCCCCTCAATCACTACGTCAGCAGCCTCCATACCTTGAGCGGTGTCGCCTTTGCGAATTTGCAAGGTGTGGTATGTGTTTGTTGAAGAGCCCGGGTGCACTAAAACTTCGTCGGTCTTTGCGGAAGCGACGTCACTCGCCATTGGTAATGGCTCCCACTCGGTATCGATTAGTGCTGACGCGCGTCGCGCTTCACTTAGGGACTCTGCGACGACCACCACAAGATGATCAGCTTCCCATCGGCTTACGTCACATGGGACCGAACTGCGCCCAGTGTCGTCGAGCCCAATGAATACTGGTTGATCAAATAAAGTAAGCCCATATTCGTTCACCGGGACATCGGCGGCTGTAACAACCGTTACGACACCTGGCGATGCGATAGCCCTCGATAGATCTATGGAAACTAACCGGGCGTGTGGCTGATTAGTAAAGACGACAACGGCATGTAGCGCGTTGTTTGGCACTCGGTCTGCTGGGTATAACGCTAGACCAGTGACTTTGTCGACTGCATCGACACGTGCTGGATCTGTTCCGACTGCCATTAGGAACCACTACCCGTTTTATCACTGTGCCGAAGTGACTTAATTATCGAGTAGTACCCGGTGCATCGACATAGATTTCCGGCCAGAGCTGACTCAATTTCGTCATCTGATGGGCTGTTGTTTTCCTCTAATAGTGTGGCGGCCGCAACCAGAAACCCAGGTGTGCAAAATCCGCATTGGACAGCGAACTCTTCTAGAAAACGTTCTTGAACTGGGTGAAGCTGTTCCTCAGTAGCAAGGCCCTCAATAGTTACGACGGACGCGCCGTCAGCTTGTGCTGTCGGGGTAAGGCAACTCATCACCGCCGAACCGTTCAACTGAACTGTGCACGCGCCACATTCACCCTCAGAGCAACCCTCCTTTGTGCCAGTGGAGATGTTTGCTCGAAGCCATCCAAGAAGAGTGGAATTAGCGCCCACTGGGGCAGCAACCGAAGTCCCATTCACCTCGCAAGCAATCTCTGACAGAGTGGATATTTCGCTCTGACTTGGGACGGACTGACCGAGGTTCCAACCAAGCAACGGGGCAACCTGAGGACTTGGAACAAAACCTTCCGACAGTCCCACTAGGGACCGTTCGATAGCCGTCTTGGTAACGGCTTGACGGTATGTCGCTGTGCCGCGTATATCGTCGATAGGAGAGATGGCTTCTCCGGCAACTTGAGCGGCGGCCTTTGCTGTCGCTCCACTCAGCTTCTTTCCAATTAAATATTCTCTGAGGGCTTCTGAGACGGAAACGACTTCGCTAACGCTGCCTATTGCTATGTCGGCACGGGTAATCGCATCTGTTACCTCGTCAATTTCGAGAACAATTCCAGCATGCACAACTGAAATTGCCTGGGCGCTTCGGTTCCCAACTTTGAACCAAGTCCCGATGGTGTGCTTGTTCCACCGGGGCATCCTTATAGATCGGACTAGTTCGAACCTATTGAGAACAGTTTTTCTAAAACCGGTAAAAAAGTCGCGAATTGGAATTTCACGGCTTCCCTCTGATGAATCGATGATGACTTTCGAGTCAAGAGCGACAAGCGCCGAAATAGTGTCGTTAGCAGGACTAGCGGTCACAATATTGCCTACAACCGTTGCTCGGTTGCGAAGTTGTGCTGATCCAATCTCCAAACATGCCATCCGTAACAAATCAAATGCGGGATCCAAACCTGTTGAGTTAATTACTTGGTTGTGCGTTACCGAACATCCAATTTCGATCTCGCTGTCGTTGATATCGATTTGAGTGCATTCGGAGAGACCCCATAGATCTAAGAGAACAGCCTTACGGTCACCTGGTTCATCATTTTGGCGATGAAGTTCCAAGACAAGATCGGTGGCACCTGCGAGTGGACGCGCATCAGGAAAGGCAGCGTACATATCAAGTGCTTCTGCCCAACTCGCCGGCTTTAAGACCCTCTCGATCTGTGTCCCCAGTCGCTGAGACTCATGAAGAAGTCCCGCTTCTAGATTCATGTCGACGTTTCTTTCAGGTCTCTGAGAATGTCGTCCACCCAGCTTTGAAGATCGCCAATAACTTCTTCCTTATTGATCTCGTTCAAAAGCTCGTGCTTGGCCCCGTTGTAAAGCTTGATCGTCTTTGTTGGGCTGGGCATGTCCTCAATTGCTTGGAGAGAGTCGCCATAAGGGACAAATGGGTCAGCGGTGCCGTGGAAGAACCCCACCGGGATCCGAATGTTGTCGATCTCTTCCCGGAATTGATCTAGAGCGATTACCTCTGCCTCAAGAAGCGCTCGTTTGTATAAGCCCCGATATACGAGCGGATCAGCGTCATATGCAGCGCACACTTCCAAATCTCGAGACATGCCTAAGGGATCTGAATCTTCAGGAGGTAGTTCCGGCAGCGAAAGAACTTCACGAGCCCATTTCCAGTCACCTATCACCGCCCCAAAAAATGCTGCCCCAGCCGCTCGTTCCGGCCAACGTTGTACAAAACGAGCTGCCAATAGACCACCCATTGAATGACCCACCAGAATTAAAGGCAGCTGACCTGGTAAATGTTCACCTGCCGTCGCCGCCGTAGCTCCTAAGTCATCTACAACGAGACCGAAATCGGTGATGAGTGCACGTTCGCCCTCCGACAGCCCATGACCGACATGGTCTGGAGCTAGAACCGCTAGCCCGTTCTCCACTAGCGCCTCGGCCACATGCGCGTAGCGCCCGCCGTACTCCGCGTAGCCATGAAGAATCAACACAAGTGCACGCGGTTTTCCCGAAGGACTCCACAAGCGAAGATGAAGGGTCCCTGCATGTCCATTTATTTGGATCTCTTCGAAATTCACGCCGATACCTCATTTTCACGGTCGATACCTGTGAACAAAACCCCAACTACTGATCCGTCCTCAACGGAAGCCTCCACTAAACCAGCCAGCCCCGCTACCCCGGTGGGCGACACATTTAATCCAGTAACGCTAGTGGCAACTTGATGAGTTTCAATAAGTGTGGTTTCAGGAACAACGACAGGTGCTCCTCCGCTTTCTATTGTCGCCTCTAACAATGGGAGCCAGTCATAGGTGACATCATCAAGTAAGCCTGAAGCAGCGCTTGAGGGCTGATCCCATGGCCACATGAACTCCTCAGGGTTAGCCCGACCCCTTTCAAGGTCAAATTTCGGTGCCAACAAATCCCAAGCGCGTTTGAGTGGAGCGCACCCAGCAACTTGAACCGGATAAAGCGCTACGTTCGGTAAAGCCCTTCCAGTTGCAGTTCCCAGGGCACCTCCACCAACTTGCACAAAAACACGCTCAAGGTCTTCGACCTGGTCTCTGAGCTCCCATCCCAATGTGCGTCCCCCGTCAAAAGTCGAGGGAGTGTTAACTCCCTGCACGCCAAAAGGCCGTGAACCCTTTTGTATCTGAGTCATGAAACGTGCGTAACAAGGATCGCCTAACTCGCTCGGATTTGACTCGCACACCTGAATTTGAGCTCCCAAGTCTTGCAGTGTCGCTAGCGCCGATTTTTCCGCCCAAGCAGGCACAAAAACTTCTATTGGCCGGTTGATTGCTTTGGCCACAATGGCCGCTGCTATTGCTGCGTTACCGCAACTGGCAATTGCCAGCGGTTGAGCTTCTTTGGTGTCTTCCGCAATCGCCAAATGCAATGCAACTCCAAATAAATGCCTTGCTTTGTGTGACCCTCCCACCGAATCGATCTCTACCTTTATCTTCAGTTCAACTTCAAGACCGATGGCCTTAGCTAGCTCTGACCCATCAAGAACGGGTGTTATTGAAAATCCGCTGCCGTCAATGAGTGCTATCTCCTGATCTAGCCGACTTACCAAGTCCACAAATTGTTGGTCACTCCAACCGCTGAGGATTGCGTTGTTGTACGAGTCGAGACGCTCGCGGTACGCGATAAAAGGATTTGTCTCGGTCACGTCACTTGAGGTGCTTTGCCCCGGTTGCTTCGTTGAATTCGTCGATACGGCTGTCCCAGCCATCAATCAGCGGCCGCAGATCGTTCCACCAGCTTTGATTTCTGCGCCGTTCAAAATCTTCGACCGAAATACCCTGTTGCTCAACCCAGGTGAAATACCCGAGATTGAATACGCGATTCCTATTTGTTTCGTCCATATCGAGTACGTCGTCAGTAGTGATGTCAGCGAGATGCTGAGCGATAGCGTCTTCACCTTCGGCATCATCAAATCCTTCGGGGTAGTCACGTCGCATTACTTTTTCTCGCTCTGAGTTGTACAACTCAGAACCATCTGTAGCGACTGTAACGATCATGTCATCTGGCCCTAGATCCCAATGTTTGGCTGCCTTGATTGCCGCCAACACGTTGCAAATGGACGAGTAACCGAGATTGGTGAGCATCAACGCAAGATCAGAATTTACTCCTAAGCGCTCCAAGGCCCGAAGACCACCGGGGTTGTTGAATGCAACATCGAGTTGATCGGTTGCGGTGTCAGAAATTCCTACGACCAGATCGGTGTTTGTCACATTGTGTATTAAAGGTACGTGCTTATCGCCAATGCCTTGGATGTTGTGATCCCCAAAGCCGTTGTACAGCATCGTTGGTACTTCCAGTGCTTCGACGGCAACAATTCGAGCGTTGTGGTGATCTTTAAGGTAGTCACCCGCTCCTAGAGTGCCCGCAGAACCGGAAGCAGAAACAAAAGCAGCTAAGCGTGCTGGTCGATCAGATGTTGCATGCCGAAAAACAGAGTCAAGAGCAGGACCGGTCACTGCATAGTGCCCGAGGTGGTTTGAAAATTCGCTGAACTGATTAAGAATTACATTGGAGTTATCGGTCTCAAGGCGGGCACATTCGTCATAAATCTCTTTCACATTGGCTTCAGTCCCAGGAGTGCGGATCACGTCTTCTGGGTAATCAATCCATCGCTCTAACCATTCGAACCGTTCTCGGCTCATGCCCTCAGGCAAGACAGCAACTCCGCGACAACCCATGATCTTCGAAATTGCTACGCCGCCCCTTGCATAATTACCGGTAGATGGCCATACCGCTCGGTTGATGGTTGGATCGAAACGCCCAGTTACTAGACGAGCGACTAGGCAGGAATAAGCCGCCAACACTTTGTGGGCCCCAATCATTGGGAATCGGTTGCCTAGCGCTACGACAATTCGAGCATCTGTACCAGTCATCTCTGATGGCAACTCAATGTGATCAGGCGTTTCTGCGGGAGCTGCCTGTGTGCTTGTGTTGAACCAATGAACGCGAAATAGATTTAATGGGTTCGCAGAGTTTCGATCAACACCCTCTAAAGCTTCGATTACGTCGGAATCTATAGTGGAAGGGTCTCGTAATTGGCTGAATCTCGGCAAGACGATGTTTCGTTCGCTGAAGCGAGTTACGGCGTTTTCAAGTGCTTTTTTGCCGGCGGGATCAAATTCGTCGAAAATCGCTAATGGACGAGGCATTCTCCCAAGATAGACCTATGAGTCTGTAATTAGTCAACACAGAACCCCAGCAACGATGTCAAACTGTCCGCAATGACTGATCCCGTTGATCTGCTGATCAAAAACGCTTGGTTGGTAGCAACAATGGATGACCAGCGGCGAGAGTTAACGGGGGGATGGGTTGCTATCTCCGACGGGTATGTGGTTGGCATAGGCGCTGGTACAGAGATGCCGCCAGCGGCCCAAAGTTCAGTTGATGCCTCAGGGTGTCTGGTAACCCCAGGACTTGTGAATACACACCATCACATGTTCCAAAACCTCACACGGGCTTATCGACCAATGACTGCCGCCCCCCTATTCGGTTGGCTCCAGTCGTTGTATCCCTTGTGGACCAGTTCCATAGACGAAGAAGCCGTTTACCTTGCAGCTTGGGTGGGGCTAGCTGAATTAGCTATGTCCGGATGCACAACTACAACCGATCACCACTATCTGCATCCCGCTCGAGCGGGAGATTTGCTAGCCGCCGAAATTCAAGCAGCGATCGACCTCTCGATGCGGTTTCATCCCACATATGGGTCAATGAGTTTGTCCGTCAAAGACGGTGGATTACCACCGGATGACGCTGTTCGCACTGAGGACGACATTCTGTCTGAAAGCAAAAGGCAAGTGGAGCGATGGCACGATCCGTCTTTCGGGGCAATGATCCAGATAGCGCTAGCCCCATGCTCGCCATTTACCGTTACCCCAGACTTAATGCGCAGCACAGCGGAATTAGCTGAACAACTAGACGTAAGGCTCCATACTCATCTCGCAGAAAATGCTGAAGATGATGAATTCTCAATCGCACAGTTTGGCCTACGCCCAGTGGATTTGTTTGAAGATGTTGGATGGCTAAGCGAGCGTAGTTGGGGAGCACATGTTGTCCGCCCGAACGCTGACGAGATAGCGCGTTTAGGAGCAGCGGGTGTTGGTATTGCTCATTGCCCGAGCTCCAACATGATCTTGTCATCGGGCATTGCTCCTGTAGTTCAAATGAGACACGCGGGATGTCATGTCGGTTTAGGTTGTGACGGATCATCATCGGCTGATTCGGCTTCTCTGTGGCAAGAGGCACGACTGGCGATGCTTCAAGGCAAATTGATTTCGGGTGCCGATCAAATGGACGCAAGAACTGCCTTAGAAATAGCAACTCGTGGAGGAGCGGCCTGCCTCGGACGAAATGGAGAAATCGGTGAATTGTCGATTGATGCTGTAGGAGATGTAGCGGTCTGGAAACTTGAAGGTCCACAATTTGCCGGTGTTATCGATGACCCGATTGAAGGATGGCTGAGATGCGGACCGGTTAGCGCTGCACACGTCTTTGTCCACGGTCGAGCAATTGTTGAAAATGGCGTTCTTGCGAATCCTGGTCTCGATGAAATTCTTGTTAGGCACCGGCAAGCGGCGCAGCGATTTCAACCTCAAAGAGGCTGAATTAAGACCTTGTTTTGAATTGCCAAAATCGGAATTGAGCAGTTCAGCGACGTAGGCTCCCGAAATGGGGCACTCGCGAACTTTCGCCGTAGACAGTTCTGAAGTTGTTTCCGATGCGCAAGGTCGGACCGCTCACCGATCTCTGCATGAACACTCCAGCCGTCTCCTTCCAAAAATGTATGAAGTTACCGATGGCGTGTGGTGTCTCGTGGGTAATGGCCTGTCGAATCAAACGTTCATTCGTGGCCCAGAAGGTGTTATTGCGATCGACACAGGGGAATCTGTCGAAGAGATGCAGAGTGCGCTGCAACAATTACGGACTGTTTGCCAGGAACCAATAGTTGCCGTCGTCTACACACATTTTCACTACGTAAACGGAACGACTGCGATCACAGAAACCGAGCCTGTGAAAGCAATATGGGGTCACGAACGCATTGAACACAATCTTGAACGATCAGCAACAGAAATCGCGCCCGCTTACACACGGGGACTTATTGAGCAATTTGGTATCTACTTGCCGGACGATGGGTCCGATGGGGTGGTCAATGTCGGATTAGGTCTTGCCTACCGGATGGCACACCACGCACCATCAACCCCCGGTCATGTCACGGCAACGCAACATTTTCCCGGAGATAGTTCGGTCACGGTCGCTGGTCTAGAAATGCAAGTAACACACGCACCATCAGACGCTGATGACTCTGTCACGCTCTGGTTTCCTGAACTTAGTGTCGCTGTACACAATTTGGTCTGGCCAGCCCTTTTCAACATTTTCGCAATTCGCGGCGAAGAGTACCGAAATCCGGAGTTATTGGTTCAGGGAATCGATCATCTTCGATCTCTTAAAGCTAATTATCTGATTGCAACCCACGGCCCTCCGATGCAAGGAGCGCAAGATATATATCGAAGAGTCACGGCTTACAGAGATTCAATCCAGTTTTTGTGGGATCAAACAGTTCGATGGACGAATAAGGGAGCTACCGGACCCGAACTGGCGTACCGCATCCAACTTCCACCCATGTACGACGAAGATTGGTTAACCAAACAGCACTACGGATTAGCAGAACATCACGTGCGGCAAATTCGATCCGGTTTGTTCGGCTTTTTCGATGGGGATCCAGTCGGAGTGTTCCCACTCGACACCGAAGAAGAAGCTGAACGAATGATCTCAGCTATGGGAGGGATTGAACAGGTACGAAGGCTTTGCGCGGAAGCTTTGGAGGGCTCTGAGAACGATCTTCGTTGGGCGATCTCGCTCGCCGGCCGTCTCACCAACCATCCTCAGGCAAGTGAAGATGATCGCACCCTGCTCGCGGATGCTCTTAGAAAAGTTGGCCAACGTACCACCTCATCCAATCTTCGCAACTGGTGCTTAACTCGGGCGCTTACGCTGGAAGGGCGCATTGATGGCTCAAGACTTAACAACCATCGATTTAGTCGACGGCAAATTGAAGGGTGGTCTGTGGAAACCGCTGTATCAGTGCTCAGAGTATTGATTGATCCCGCAACCCTCACGGGAATTGACATCCACTTAACAGTCGAACTTGATGGGGAACGAACAGGTCTTCATTTCCGCAACCACATCGCTTGCCCTACTGACGGCGAAGGCGGCGACACCATCTTGATTGCAACGAGAGCTATTTGGGATCTAATGCTCACCGGAGCATTAGATCTACAGTCAGCTCTGAACAATGGTGATGTTTCGCTAGAAGGGGACAAGATCACCGCAATCGAAGCATTGAAAGCAATAGACCACCCAGCATTCCGATGACAACAAAACTGCCAAGGCCAACGGAACCATTTACGGGGCAAGTCGAACGATTAATCACAGATGCAAAAGCTCGTCGCCTCGAAGCTTCCGCTCCGCCTGATAATGCACCGAACATACTTTTAGTTATGTTGGATGACGTTGGATTTGGCTCCTTTTCTACGTTTGGTGGCCCCGTTGAAGCGGCCGGTTTCCAAAGCGTTGCCGATAACGGCCTTCTGTATAACCAGTTCCACACCACCGCCTTATGTTCTCCGACTCGGGCAGCGTTACTAACAGGAAGGCAGCACCACAGCGTCCACATGGGAGGCATTACCGAAATCGCTAACTCTTTCCCTGGCTACGATTCACAAATTCCAGCTGAAGCTGCGACGGTGGCTCAAATACTTCAAATGTCGGGCTATGGGACGTCCTGCTTTGGCAAGTGGCACCTAACACCCTCGTGGGAGCAGGGCCCTGCAGGTCCTTTCGAGCGTTGGCCAACTGGTATTGGTTTCGACCGCTTTTACGGAATTATCGGTGCCGAAGCCTCCCATTGGGAACCGGCAGCCTATGACCAGACCACCCCGATTTCACCGCATGTCAACCGTCCCGATTACCACCTGACAGAAGACTTAGCTGATCAAGCAATTAAATGGATGGAACGACACCGAGTCTCGGCACCTAACCGCCCATGGTTCTGTTACTTCTCAACCCCTGCCGTGCACGCGCCACACCATGCACCAGCCGAATGGATCAACAAATATCAGGGCATATTTGACGCTGGCTGGGACGTCCTCAGAGAAGAGATTTACGCAGAACAACTCCGTCTTGGTGTTATCCCAGAAAACACAGCGTTGACGACGAGACCAGAAGAAATTCCAGCGTGGAGTGAATACCCAGAGCGGTATCGACCTGTGGCCACGCGACTGATGGAGTGTTTTGCGGGTTTTCTTGCTCATACCGATCATCACATCAGTCGTGTCATCGACGCAGCCAGGCAACAAGAACGTGACACGCTGATCATCTATTTGTCAGGTGACAATGGAGCATCTGCTGAGGGAACCATCCATGGTGCGTGGAGCGCTCCGTCTTTCCAGAATGGGGTACATGAGGACCCAGAATGGCTCCTTGAACACATTGATGACTTTGGGACCTCAAAGTGTGAGAACCATTTCAATGTCGGATGGGCCTGGGCGCTCGATTCGCCATTTCAGTGGATGAAGCAAGTTGCCTCGCACTTCGGTGGCACACGAAATGGGCTTGCGATTGAATGGCCAAACAAGATCACTGACAAGGGTGCGCTGCGTTCTCAGTTCCACCACGTCGTAGATATCGCTCCGACGATCCTCGAAGCAGCTGGCGTCACCATGCCAGAGAGTGTCAATGGGATTACCCAAATGCCTGTCCACGGTGTTCCTATGGGCTATTCCTATGCCCAGGACGGACCTAGCCAGCGCAAGACTCAATATTTTGAAATTCTTGGCAACCGAGCAATCTATAACGATGGATGGATCGCCTCTTGCTTTCATGGTCGAGTTCCTTGGATACGGATGCAGGGCTACGAATTCGACGGACCGCAAGAGCAGTGGGAGTTGTATGACATCGAAAATGACTTCTCGCAAGCAACCGATCTGGCTAATGAGAATCCCGAACTGTTGGAACAGTTACTAGAACTCTTTGATTCTGAAGCTCAACAGTTCGGGGTGTATCCGCTGAGAGATGCCGGTTCTCGTAGGGGAGGGGACCTGGGCGTGCCTCATGCACTTGGAGGTCTACGAACCATGACATACACCACAGCCCACGTGAGAATGCCTGAAAGTATTGTGGTTCGCCTCAAGAATTGTTCCTGGAAAATTGCTGCTCAAGTGACGACCACAGATGCAGACGTCGGTGTTATTGCGTGCCAGGGCGGCAACATGTCTGGATGGTCAATGTGGCTCAATGATGGCGTACCAAGTTTTACCTACAACTGTTACGGGCATGAGATTACGACGCTGGCCGGCAACACCCTCAAAGCAGGGAATCACCTGATTGAAGCAGTGTTCGACTACGACGGTGGTTTTGGCAAAGGTGGAGACCTTGTGCTGGTTGTCGACGAAACAGCAGTTGCACATGAACGTCTCGAACGAACTGTGCCAGTTGGTTTCTCCATGAGTGGCGAGACCTTTGATGTCGGCATCGATACTGGATCCCCAGTAGGGCCCTACCCGCATGACTTCCGATGTAGCGCAACTATTGATGGAGTCACCCTGACCCGTTTGACTGAACCTGGGTTAGCGGTTGAAGCAGCCGAACGAGAAGGCTTAGTCAAAGCAGGATTCAGTACCCAATAATGAACTGCTAGCCCGAACGGAGGGCCTGTACAGCAGACTCAACTATTGGATAGAGCATTTTCGCGAGGCGCTGCCCAACTGATGTTGTGCTTTCAACCACCAGGTACGCACCGAAGCCGTCGTCAGGTTGGAGCCAAGCAGTGGAACCATACAAACCAGGATCTGTCAGTCGGACTGTTGACTGCGTTTCTTGGTTGGCTGACTCTCCGTACCGATTGGGGCTTTGAGTCCACCACCCCAAGCCGTAACCGATAGGCGACCCGTAGACCTCACCTGATCGGTTCTGTTGCATCAACTCGATACCCGCGCGTGACAACACCTCGTAGCCGCCGCACATGCCGTTATTTAGATGCATCGATAGAAGCTTCCCGTAATCGCCAGTCGTGATATAGCCACCGCCCCCTATATGGGGGTTATCGGTCGGAGGTAGCAGCGATAGGTCACCCGACCAGTTGGGATATTCGCCGCTCACTGCTTGAAGCGGGATCCAAGGATTTGAGTAGCCCAACGATCTCATCTCACAGGGCTGAACATAAATTTCATCGACTAAATCGGCCCATTGTTTCCCAGAGGCAACTTCGGCCACAGCGCCCGCTACCTGAAGTTGGACACCTCCGTAACGAAACTCTGTATCGGGCGCAACAGTCCGGGGGTCAGAGGCCGCGATGGATAAAGCTTCAGCAGCGCATCTTTGTAGCGAACTACTTGGTAGGAACATACAAATGTAGAGAGGATCTTCGGGTTGCAGTCCCGGAATACCTGAACTTCCAGACAGCAATTGCACTGGAGTGATACCGCCGAGTCGACCCGCGTAATCGATGACCTGACCAATAGGTGCTTCAAGGTCCAGTATCCCTTGGTCGTGAAGGTGAACAAGAACCCCAGCACTGATCACTTTGCTCGTTGACGCAATCAAGGAAATGCGATCAGGTGAAAACTCTCCCCAGTGGTTGTGATAAATAACTCCGCGATCGCGATCAACAACTACAAAGCCAGCGCCATTTAATTGATTTCGATCAACAAAGTTTTTAATTGTTTGTGACACTTGGTCGAAGCTTTTTGGAGTTACCTCAATCCGTCCAGATGCTGATCTAGTGGCCTCGCTCGTGGTTGTGACCGCACTAGTGGTCGACGTGGTCTGGATCGATGCGCTGGCAATTGAGGTCACTGTTGGCGCCTCTGTATGTTGTGCAGCTGCAGTAGTGCTGACAACAGTTTGAGAACTAGGAGCAGAGTTAACCGGGTTTGCACTAGCACATGCAGTTAGAGCGATAACGGCAGCTGCATCCATCAACAAACGTAGATGTCTCATGAACGTGAAAGCAGGTTTTTTGCAGCTTGTTCTGCGCGTTCAACGACTATCGGAAAGTAGTCATATGCAGGTAACTCTGGGCGAGCATCTAACCAACCGACAATCATCAAACTCCGAATAGCGAGGAAAAGATCTACCGATTCAATCTCGTCTAACGTCAGTTCATAAACCGAGCAGTAGCCGTCAAGAAAAGCTTGCCGAGCGGACGCGAACCAGGACTCACCTATCCCAGGATGAAGCGCTACAGCTATTTCGTGAGCAAACCATCCGTAGCCGGCGTCGTCGAAGTCGATAATGGTTAACTCGTCGCCACTGCACATGATGTTCCCTAGATGAAGATCAGAGTGAATGAGACCGAAACGATCAGGCTCTACAGAAAGGCCACCTAAGCCTTCCCTTAAAACCTTTCGAGCTTCACCGAAGATTGCCTTTTGGTTCGGGGTTAATGAGCTGACCTCCCAAAAACGTCCCCACAAGGGATCTTCACCAAGTAACCCGTCTATATCCCAGCGCCGCCGCACAAAACTTTGTGGAGGCTCCCACGCATGTGAGTGACATCGAATCCTCGCGGCGAGTGAGCCGATTGTCTCGTAATGGGCGACAACGTCGTCAGAAGCGTTGCTCAACGCGCCTCCCAATGGTTGACCTTCAACCCAGTCGACGACCCCGACAATTCGTTGTTCGTTCGAATCCGCAGCGCCGATGTCAACCGAACGGTAATAATCCCCATCAGGTGTTTGTAACGCAGTAGGAACCGGTAATCCTGAAACGGCGAGCGACTGGACCCACACCACTTCCGAATTCAACTCAGCCAACTCGTTGTAGCCAGGGCGGTGAAAGCGCATTACTACTTGTTTGTCAGAACTAACTTTTATGCGGCAAACAACGTTTTCCGTGTGGGACAACACGTCAACTTGTGTGGGGGCAAGATTCCAAAAACCGCACGCACTTTTCGCAGCCTCAACGAAATCGTGTTCGCTAAGCATTAACTAAAGAGTCCTCAAATGCGTTCAAGAAAATCTGTGCGTGCTGATCTTCGAATACCAACGGGGGCCGAATCTTTAAAACATTGCCGTATTGTCCAGCTTTACCCAACAACACAAACCGAGACTTTAAATTCTCAACCATTCGCTGTGCTCCCTCAGGATCAGGAATGTTGGTTCCGGGTTCTACCCAGTCGACTCCAATAAACAAACCACTCCCTCGAACATCACCGATTTGGGGATGAGCTCTCTGAAGTTCAGAAAGAGACAATTTTAGATGGCCACCAACTTCGGCTACCTGATGCACCAGACCCCGTTCTGTGATTTCGTCAATCACTGCTCCGCCGGCTGCCGCCT
>CETH01443801.1_pt1 | contig 26869 bp, 16 predicted proteins | sample 361461 | NCBI WGS metagenome assembly CETH01 (sample SAMEA2622695, study PRJEB7988) | marine metagenome | isolation source: saline water (ENVO:00002010), including
TAATCATTCGTATGGCTTGATAGCAAAGGACTAATTTCCTCAGCAAGTTTTTTAAATTCTCCTTCGCTATTAGCAGCGAACAAATGCCAATATATACCAACAATACGCCCTAAATCTTCGTGTGAGGTTTCAAAAGCCAGCACTGTATTTTCAAAACTAGGAATATCCACAGATGATGTGATAGCCTCTATCTTGGCATTGCTGTCTTCAATAGCTTTATGTATAGCTGGAAGAAAGTCTTCTGTCTTAATCTCATCAAAAGGGATTGTGTTAAATGGTAACTTATAATCTATAAACAATGGGTTATTCTTCATATTACTCCTTAATTACAATATTAATTATTTTATTAGGGACATAAATTTCCCTAATAATTTCTTTATTTAAAATAAATTTACTTACATTTTGATTTTCTTTTGCAATCTGAACCAATTTATCTTTATTTATACTTTTATCAACTTCAATGCTAGCTCTTAATTTTCCATTAACTTGAACCATGATTTTAATTGTATCTTTTTCTAAATATTTAGAATCACAAATAGGCCATGATGATATAAATACACTTGTATTATTTTCGTATGACCACAACTCTTCTGAAATATGAGGTGCTAATGGAGATAAAAGTTGAATAAATATCATTTTGGTTGAGGCTGTAATGCCTTTAGCATAAAAGTAGTTAACAAACTCCATTAATCTACTAAGTGCTGTATTGAATTTCATTTCATCTAAATTATTTGTAACTGCCTGTATAGTTGAATGAACAACAAACAAATCATCACTTGTTTCTTTATAATCAACAGTTTGTTGGCAAAGTCTGTAAGCTCTGGATAAAAATTTGCTAATCCCCTTTATACCTTTATCGTTCCAATCACCACCTTCATCATAAGGTCCCATAAACATCAAATAACATCGAAATGTATCAGAACCATATTGATCTAGAAAAATATCAGGAGAGACGGTATTTCCTTTAGATTTAGACATTTTAGCGCCATCTTTAGTAATTGTTCCCTGATGATACAGACTGGTAAAAGGCTCATTAAAATCAATAATTTTCAATGTATTTAATGCTTTCGTGATAAAACGAGCATACAGCAAGTGCATTGTTGCATGCTCTGCCCCACCAATATAATAATCTACTGGAAGCCATTTTGTTGATTCATAGCTAAAAGGTTCAGATGAATTGGCTGAATCAGGGTAGCGTAAATAGTACCATGATGAACATACGAATGTATCCATCGTATCAATTTCAGGCTTCCAACCTTTTCCGAATATTTTCTCCGTTCTTTCAAGAAGCTCTTTTGAAGATCCTAAGGGAGATGTTCCTTTAGGCTTATACTCTACATCATCAGGTAAAGTCCAAGGCAAATATTCATCAGGAATAGGATGAGGGTTTCCATCTGGATCATATACAATTGGTATAGGGGTACCCCAATATCTCTGCCTTGATATCAACCAATCTTTCAATCTATATGTAATCGAACTCTCCCCTATCTTTTCATTTTCAAGATAAACCGTCATTTTATCAATTGCATCTTTTGTTTTAAGGTTGTTTAAAAAATCAGAATTTATACAAGTTCCATAATCTGTAAAGGCTTGATCTTCTATGCTAACATCATTACCATCATCAACAACCTTAATAATATTAATATCATATTTTTCAGCAAATTCATAATCTCTTTGGTCATGACCAGGAACGGCCATAATTGCTCCTGTTCCATAATTCATCATCACATAATCAGCTATCCATATGGGTATTTGCTTACCTGTCAAAGGATGTGCAGCATAGATACCAGAGAAAACACCTGTTTTACTTTTATCTAAATCAGACCTTTGTAGTTCACTTTTATTTGCAGCTTGGTCACAATAAGCTTTAATCTCTTTATTATTAATTAAATTTAAGTCTAATATCAAATTATGCTCGGGAGCAACCACAAGATAAGTAGCTCCAAATAACGTATCTGGCCTTGTTGTAAAAATATCTATTTTAAAATCTGAATCACAGACATTAAAAGTAACTCTTGCGCCCTTGCTCTTCCCAATCCAATTTTTTTGCATTGCTATAGTTTTTTTAGGCCAAGAAAGTCCTTCGTAACCAAGAAGTTCTTCTGCATAGTCTGTTATCTTGAAAAACCATTGAACTAAAGGTTTTTGTACCACAAGAGCTCCTGAACGATCAGATGTCCCATCTGCTAAAACTTGTTCATTAGCAAGCACAGTCTGATCCACAGGATCCCAATTCACCATTGCCTCTTTCCTATATGCTAAATTATTTTCATATAATTTCAAGAATAGCCATTGAGTCCATCTGTAATACTCTTTATCAGAAGTAATAACTTCCTTATCCCAATTATAAAGAGCTCCAATTGATTCAAGTTGTTTTTTCATTGTAGATATATTACTATGCGTACTCTTATGGGGATGAACACCATGTTTAATTGCGTAATTCTCAGCTGGAAGACCAAAAGCATCAAACCCTTGAGGCTGAAAAACATTAAAACCTTTCATTTTTAAGTACCTTGCAAGTGTATCTGAAGGACCATAATTATACCAATGTCCTATATGCAATTTATCCCCTGATGGATAACTAAACATCGTAAGGCAATATTTTTTATTTTCAAAATCATCGTAATCTGTTTTTAAATCTGAGTTCTCGGACCAAAACAATTGCCATTTTTTTTCTATTTCTTTAAAATTATAATCCATTCAATCTAATAAATTACTTTATATTAAAATTATAACAATCATATTTATATATAACTTACAATTATGAAATAAGAAATTTTCTATTTCATTTAATAAATCGTAAAATAAGGTATAATAAATTAGTTATTTTATTAACAAAATAACAGCACTATGGAAGATTTTAATCAATTATTTGATGACAGCCTATTAAATATAGATAAAGTTGAAGATAAAACTATTCGCCTGAAGGAAGGTGAAAGGCGAATGGTAGCCATTCTATTCGCAGATGTTAAAGGCTTCACAGCTCTATCTGAATCCTTAGACCATGAAGAGGTTCAAACCTTAGTAGATCAGCTCATGAAAATATTCTCACATTGCGTTGAGCTTCATGGTGGATACGTAGACAAATATACGGGAGATCAAATAATGGCTTTGTTTGGAGCAAAGAAAGCCAGTGAAGTAGATACTCAAAGGTCTGTTAACACTGCGATGTTTATGCTTAAGAAACTTGCTCAGTTTAACCAAATTTTAAAAAAATCAGATAAATATAAGGATTTAAATATAGATCTATCACTGCGCATAGGTATCAATACGGGCATGGTTACAACAGGGGCTGTAGGAAAAGAAAGAGAAGGAGATTATACCGTATATGGAGACACTGTCAATCTAGCTGCAAGGATGGAATCTAATGCACCTGTTAACTCGATTATGATCCCAGAAGAAACTATGGAGCTTATTCAAGATCATTTCATCTTTAAAGATCATGGTACTATAAAAGTTAAAGGAAAAAGCGAGCCTATATCTGTTTTTTTAGTAGACTCAAAAAAAGATTTAAGCATAAATCTTTCAACCCCTTTTATTGGACGAGAAAAAGAAATAAGCACACTGCAAAAAGTTTATTTAAAGCAAATTAAAGAAATCAAGAATAATATCTTTGATAAAATTAACTTCATAGGTATAACAGCAGAAGCAGGAACAGGGAAAACCAGACTAATAAGCGAGTATTTAAAAATAAATAAAAATAAACATTTATCTATCTGTCATGCTTCAAATATATCATCTAAACCATATTACCTGTTTATAAGATTAATAAAAGATGTTTTTAAGATTTCACAAATGGATTCTAAACAGGAAACTAAAAATAAATTTGAAGAAGGAATTGCAAATTTAAAAAAAGAAAACTCTCATTATAAAGAGCAGATAGAATCAGCTATACCCTTTATCGGATTTTTAATTGGACTATCATATCAAGACAGCAGATTAAAAGATAGAAATGAATTGCAAAACCATCTAAACATATCTATCAAAACATTATTAAAGGCCATATGCAATAAAGCAAATTCAAATAATTTGCCTTATATATTAGTTCTTGATGACCTGCATTGGATTGACAAGATGTCAACCTCTATGCTTGATTATATAATTAATACGTTAAACATAGAAAACAACAGAGATGAAAGCTCTTTCTCTCAAATTTTAATCCTCGCAACATATCGAACTGAGTATAAAATCCAAAATCAATTAAAAGAAAATTTAAATTTTAAAGAGATTAATCTTTCTTGCTTGAAAAAAGAAGATTCTATAAAACTGATTAAAAGATCAACTAAAGATTTAAAGCTTGAGTCTAAAGTAATTTCTGATTTAATCGACAAATCTAAGGGAAACCCCTTTTTTATCGAAGAATGGATTTCTTTACTTAAAGAAAAAAATAACTATGCAGAATCAATCGATGAAAGCAGGGGAATTAAAAACGTATATGAAGTTCCAAGAAGTATTAATGCTCTGATTCTTGCAAGAATTGATAGTCTTGAAAAAACATTAAAACTATTGCTACAAAAAGCAACAATTATAGGAGAAGACTTTTTTATTCAAATCTTATCTCAATTAGAAAAAAAACTTGGGGTGAATGATGATATAGATAAACCTGTACATACTCTTGAAAATGAAGACTTTATACATCACTACATTAATGAATTAGATCACTATAAATTCAAACATATGTTAACAAGAGATGTTGCTTACAGCACTATATTAATATCAAATAAGATCTTACTACATAAAGCCGTTGCTGAAATTATAGAAGAATATTTTTCAGATAAAATTGAAACTTTCTATTTTGACCTAGCAATACATTATGACATATCAGAAAATTACGATAAAGCTTTAGAATATCTATACCTTGCTGGGAAAAAACATCAAAGTTTATTTGATTTTACTCATGCAATTCAATGCTTTGAAAGAATAGCTGTAATAATAACAGAAAAAAATCCCTATAAAGAAAAAATAACCTCAGAAAATCTAGATTTAGAAGAAAACTACTGTTACAAACTATACTACCAATCAAAAGTAGAATTGTCTAGAGTTTTTCTGCAAATAGGTAAATGGGATCAATCTAAAAAGATTTTAGATGAGTTATTAAAGTATAATATTAAAAATCAAAATATAAACTACAATATATTCAAGAATCTAGGTGAATATCATAGCAATAAACGTGAACATAAGGAAGCCACAGGATGCCTTCGAAAATGCTTAAAAATAGCTGAAAATGATGCAAATACTATAAATATAGCAACAATTAAAGGGAGTTTAGCTCATTGCGAACATGATATTGGGAATACAAACGAGGCATTAAAAGGATTTAAAGAAGAATTAGAATTATTTAAAAATGAAAAAGATGAGCTCGGAATCGCTGCTTCCCAAGGCCATATAGGAATGGTTTTATTTCAACAAGGTGATCTTAATCAAGCTTTAATTCACTTTAAAGAAAAATATAATATTGCAAAAAAGCATGATTCAAGACAAATGATTCTCCAAGGACTTGGAAACATTGCTTTGATTCATAATATAAGAGGAGAATATGATAAATCTTTAAAAATATATGAAGAGGTAATGTCAACAGCTGAAGACATATACGACCTAAATGCACAAAGTCAAACATATGGCAATAAAGGAATCATTTATAAAAATATAAAAGAATATGATAAAGCAATAAAGAATTATAAAAAACAAATAGATATATCCTCTAAAATGGGAGACAAATTTCAACAGGCCAATGCCTATGATGGATTAGGAATTATATCTAGAGAAAATGTCGATTATAAAGAATCTAAAAAATCATTAAATAAAGCTATAGAGCTTTCTAAAGCAATTAATGATAAATATGGAATAGCAAGCAGCCATTGTAATCTCGCGATAACATACTTTGAATCTGGAAGCATTAACGAAGCTAAAGAAACGCTATCTATTGGTTTAAAATTATTTTCTGAAATGAATAATAAAAGAGGTTTGTATCTTGGTGATTTTTTAATGGCCGAAATATTCTTATTTAATAATGAATATAAGTCAGGTATTGAGAGAATAAATAAAGCAATATTGTTTTTTGAAGAAATAAACGATACCATATATTTAATTAAAAGTCTGATTTTACTATCAAAATTAAATAGGTTAAATAATAATAAAGAAGAAGCTTTATTGAATTTAAATAAGGCTAAAAAATTATCATCAAAAATAAATCACACGGAATTTAAAACTGAAGTTAGCATAGAAGAAAATATTTGTGCTTTGCAGATAGACTCTAAAGCAAATAATTTATTAAAGCATATAGAAGGAAAATCAGATGAGACTAAAGCTTATATATACTTTAACATATATAAATATTTAAATGATAATAGTGCTAAAAAGAAAGCTTCAAATCTTTATTCTAAATTATATAAAAAAGTCAACAAATTTAAATACAAATACTATTTAAATCTTTTAAAATAACCTATCTCTCCCCTTCTTCTCCGTTAAACTTTTTTGGAATAAATATATTTTAACCCTATCTTTAAATGATGAATATAGCTGATAATATTACAATTAAAAAATAACCTTGCTAAAATAGGAGGAATACTATGAATTCAATTAAATTTTATGCCTTGCCCATACTATTACTATCAATGTTATTTTCTCAACCGGACCCTTACGATGGAATGTGCTGGGAGTTTAATGATCTAACAGGACAATATTCTTGGGTCGACTGTAATGGAGGCAGTGGCTTTGATATAGATATATCTGGTTGCACTGACCCTCTTGCTACAAATTATAATCCTATGGCAACTATCGATGATGGTAATTGTTATTATTTTAACCCTACATGTCTCCAAACAGAGTGTGGGCAAATGCTACAGGCTGGCTTTACCTGCGAGCAAATATTAAACGATGAAGCCTTTTACAATGTAGATTGCACTTTATGCTATGAAGACTGCAATATTACGCTTATTTATGGATGCACTGATAGCGATGCAATAAACTATAATTCTCAAGCTAACTATGATGATGGCACATGTGAATATGATGAGAATGGTTGTGGTTCTGGTTTGATTCTTGATTGTTCTGGTGATGGAGACTGCTGTCCTGAGGGATGGCTTGGTGATAATTGGTGTGATGGTGAGGAACAACAATTTGGATGTGACCTAACATGCTATGATAACGATGGCGGTGATTGCGAGGAGACTCAAGAAAATATATACGGTTGTACTGATGAAACTGCAGATAACTACAATCCAGAAGCAACTATAGATGATGGAACATGTTTATATAATGGATGTACTAGTGGTGAGGTGCCAGATTGCAATAATCCAGAAGTCTGTATAGATGCGTTTTATATAGGCGATGGATGGTGTCAAGATGGAAGTGATTCTAACTATAACTTCGATGTAAGTTGCTATGATAATGATGGTGGGGATTGTGAGGAACAAGTAGAGCTTGATCTTGCCTTAACTTTAATTTCTCCTCAAGGTGGTGATTATATAGAAGACTATACTAATGTTAATGTTAGATGGGAATATGAGGGTTCTGATTCTTTAGGAATAACTCTTAGTTTTAATTGTTCATATTATATGGGTGGAGGTTTAGTAGAAGTAGAGAATAACATTGATCTTAGAAATGGTTCGGCTATAGTTGATTTATCAACAGATATAAATGGTAATGCTATTGAGGCTGAAACCATATTTGCTAATTTTAAAATTGTTGCTTCAGACTCAACTGGTGCATCATCAGAGATAGAATGCTCTGATGAATTTATTCTTGGAAATCCAGAAGGAGAAATAAATGCTCATTTTATGCATGAAGACCAATCCTCTGTTTTGCTTGATTGGGCATGGATGGAAGATCAAACAATAGTAATTACAAGAGAAGCTATATTAGACTTACAAGAGCAAGGCTATGAATTTATTTCAATATATGATACTGATGGAGTTCACACTGATGATTGCGATGACCATGATACAACAGGATCTGTTACTTTATCTACTATAGATATACGAACAGGATCTATGCAAGAGGTTCACACACAATTTTTAACTCTCCCCTGTGGTTTTGATTATTGCTATGAAGATGGTGATAGAATCATGGGTTATCTTCCTGATAATCAAATACATTTTTCTACAGGATATTTTGGCCAATCTGAATATGAAATGATGCCTGCATCACCTCAAATGCTTAACAATACAATGATGTTTGATAATAATACTTATATTGTAGATGAATTTACAGTAGGATTATTTCTACATAATCAAACAGTATCTACTGTAGATGATAGAGATTGGGATAGATTTAATGTTTATGGTAAGGTAACAAACCACCAAGGAAGCACTACTAGAACTTGTAATGATGATGGTGTGTGTGATCCAGATGAATCTTTAGTAGACTGTTTTGATGATTGCTGTCTTGTTCCAGGAACAGGAGAAAATGCAGATTGGTGTTTTGTAGAAAATATTGATGGAATATCTAATTTTGAAGATAACCTTTCAAATGGCAATTACCTTCCTGCAGGCACATCATCTGCAACCTTAAACTATAGAGTTTGGCTATTAGATGATGATGATGTTGAGGTAGTTAAAACAATTGATACTGAAATTGATTATCAGGCAGATGTTTTATTCTGTGAAGGAATTGGTGATGTTAATGGTGATGGAAGCGTAAATGTAACTGATGTCATATCATTAATAGGCCATATACTAGAAACAGCTTTAATAATAGATCCTATATTGCTATGTGAAGCTGATCTTAATGGAGATGAATTATACAACATTAACGATATTGTTGCCTTAGTAGGCATTATTTTAAATTAATAATTATATACAATTAAAGGAGAAACACTATGAATAAGAAGCTATTTATACTACTTTTTATTGCTTCAATATATGCACAAACAGATGGTGAGGTTGTGCATAATGTCCAAGCCTCTCAAAGAACAGATGGTTCAAAAATACTAGATGTGAGCTATGAACTCTATCCTAACGAATTATACACATCATATGATATTAATATTTCAATACAAGGTGGAGATTTTACAGAACCTTTTTATTTAGAAGATTGCTTCGGTGATGTTTTCTTTGGTGTATCTTATACAGGTTTAGAAAAACAAGCTTCTTGCTATTTAACGCACCCTGATTTAATAGAAGTTCTATCTGGAGATTTTTATATCAATGTACATGCTAATGGATACGCCGCTTCAGAATTACCAGATTCTTTTGAATTTGTTAATTATAGTCATATTATGTTCAGTGAAGGAGAAGCATTTAGATTTAATCTATATGACTGTGAGGCTTTAGAAGAAGATATTATGAATATTTTTGATGAAGATTTAAGTGATGACCCTGACTTTGCAATCATGAAAAATGAAGTATCAGCACAACAATATGTCTCATTTATCAGTTCATTATTAGATAATGCTATCTCAATTGAAAATAATGATGGTTATACTATTAATAGAACATACAACCTTGAGAATGGTAAATCAATTAAAATTAATTATAATCAAAATACTGAATCTGGGACTCTTTATGGTTGGTCTTCAAATACATCCTATCCAGATCAAAATCCTAATTGGAATAATGATAATGAATATATTATGTGGCTAAATCTTGTAGGTCCAACAAATGATGATGGAAGCTATCCTCATGTATATCCTTTAACTGAACAAAATGCTGATTATTTAAGCTTAGTTGTAAGCGCAGGAACAGGTCTTATGCCTATTGTAAATGTTACTTTTGAAGGAGCTCTTGCTTTTGCTTATCATTATGGTCTAAGATTACCTACTATAGATGAAATGCTTCGTGTAGGTATACCTCTGTATGATTTTGAAGATTGGGTAGGAGGAGATTATTCCAATGAACATATTAATGGCTCATGCAATGCTGCAAATATTAGTACCTGCTCAGGAGAACTATTATCTGGTAATAATGGTGGAGTACTTCCGGGGATAGATGTTAGACACATAATTGGAAATGCTGCTGAATTCACATATACAAAGAATGGTGATATAGCCTTTATAGGACAATCTTATATTGCTCCTAATCAGATTTTGAATGATGATTATGAGATGTGTGATGTCCTTGATGAGGATAATATGAACCCCTTAGAGAATCTTTATCTTAATTATTACCAACTATATATAGAGTCTGAATACAGTAATTTTTTTGATCTAACCTATTATACATATACACCATATATAGGATTTCGTTGCGCACGAACATTATCTGCTAGTGAATAAGGAATATGCATAAAAACATTATATATATAATATTCTTTTTTCTATCTATACTCTGTTCAAATGAGTATTCTGCTTATTTTGATGGATATAGTAAAATAAATATTCCAGATGTTTCAAATAGTCCGTTAGATTTATCTTCAGAAGGCACTATTATGGCTTGGATAAAGCCAGATGGCTTAAATCAAGAGACATGGGCAAATATAATAACTAAATCAGATAACGGAGACCTTGGAGGGAACCTAGAAGGAATATCATACTACTTAATTTGGAGGCAATCAGATGGTGTTATAAAAGGTGTCGTTTGCGATGGACAGTCAACAAGCGGTGCATCAATGCCTTTGTTAACAGATCAAGACTGGCATCATATTGCTTATGTTTTTGATGGTACATACAACTACATTTATTTAGATGGCGTTTTAATGGATACTACACCACAAACAAATTCAGGGCCTCAAAATACAAATTACCCTTTAAAGATTGGTGGTGATGGATTTGGGAATGATGGTGGTGATAGTGATGACTTTAAAGGGAACATAGATGAAGTTCAAATATGGAATAGAGCATTAACCCAATCAGAGGTTAGCTACTATAGTAATACTGATGTTAGTTCTATTAATGAAAATTTAATAGGTTATTGGAAGTTTGATACAACCTCAAATACAGCATTAGGGGTTGATTCAAGTAACAGTGGTTTAAATGGAATAAATTACTGGGCAGAATCTTCAGATGATATCCCCCTATGGAATGACAATGATGATGATTCTAATATAGTAGATTCTTATATTAATGATACAGCTCAATCAGCATTAGTATCACTTGATATTGTTACTCCTACTGTTGTAGTTACATCACCTAATAATGGTGAATCATTTATTCCAGGAGAAGATATTATTATCACATGGGATGCGTCAGATGATAACTTGTCAAATTTACCAATCACAATATTTGGTTCACAAGATGGCTTAACTGGTAATGTTCCGCTTATATTAAATGAAACAGGTGATGAGATTAGATACATAGAGAATACAGGGACATTTGACATAACATACTTTAACAATTGGAGTCCTAATACTGATCAGCTTGCAACATATTTTATGGTTTATGCATTTGATGAATTTGGGAATACAGGCTTTGATGCAACAGATCAACCTGTAACAATCAATGAGCAATCTATAGATATAGAGCAATATGTAATTAATGATTCGGGACAATCCTCATTAATATCAATTGATCTTGTAAGTCCGCAGATAAATATAATATATCCAAACAATGGTGAATCTTTTAATGCTGGAGATACTATTACAATTAATTGGAATGCATTTGATGATAATCTTGCTGACTTACCAATTACAATATTTGGTTCTCAGGATGGCTTAACTGGAAATGTTCCATTTATTTTAAATGAATCTGGTGATGAGATTGGCTACATAGAAAATTCAGGGACATTTAATATAACATATTTTGATAATTGGAATCCCGATATCAATCAACTTATAACATATTTAATGGTATTTGCTGTAGATGTATTTGGGAATACAGGCTTTGATGCAACAGATCAACCAATTACAATTAATGAACAAAATATACTTGATCCAGAACAATTTTCCATTGAAGATTTTGGCCAATCTTCTATTATATCACTTGATGCAGTTGATCCTAATATATTTATCGAGTACCCTGCTGTTGGAGATCAAATCATTGATTATAATCAAGCACAGATCAGCTGTCCTTCAACAGATGATAATTTAAATCCAAATGGACTCTCTATTGAGATATCATTTGAAATAGGAGGTTTTTTTGTTGAAGTAGCATCTGGCCTAGATGCATTGAATACCTCTGAATACCCTGTAGATTTATCTCTAAATGGACAAATTCCTGAAAGAATCTATGGGTTAATGCGCGCAACAATTGAGGATCAATTCGGAAACACTAAAACAGCTTTGTCTAATGGCTACTTTATCTTAGGAGATCCGGAAGGAGATGCTAATGCGAATTTCTTAGATGAAGAATCAACAAATATCTTTCTAGATTGGGCATGGATTGAAAATCAAACCATTGTTATACTTGAAGATGCTATATCTGTGCTGCAAAGTGAAGGCTTTGAATACATTAAAGTATATGATAATGATGGATACAATACAACAGATTGCAACTTAGAAACCCTTACAGGGGCTATAGGTTTAGCTCAGCTAGATATAAGAGAAACTCAATCTGATCAAGTATTAACTTTAAATTCAGGATTTGATTATTGCTCTCTTGGAGGAGATGTTATACAAGGATACATTGAAGGTAATGATATTAATTTTGTAGCAGGAATCTATGACTCTAATGAAGAATATCAATTAATCCCAACATCAACATTAGAAAATAATCCTAATATGACTTTTAACAATGGAACATATGTTATCACAGAGTTAATATCTTCTGAGCCTGTTCATAGCGTGTCTCATGTTTTATCTGATGATAGAGATTGGGATAGGTTTAATGTGTACAGCAGGGTAACCAACCATCAAGGAACAACTACTCGAGAGTGCAACAACAATGGTGTATGTGATGAAGGAGAATCTTTTGTTGATTGTTTTGATGATTGCTGCCCTCTTGCTGGAACTGGTGAAAATACCGATTGGTGCTTAGTTGAGACAGTAGATGGAATTTCTAACTTCCTAGATAATTTATCTACAAATAACTACCAACCACTGAACAATACTACAAGCTCAACGATCAACTATAGAGTATGGCTTTTAAATGATGAAGATGAAGAAGTTGTAAAAACAATTGATACAGAAATTGAATATGAGGCAGACTTTTTATTTTGTGAAGGAATAGGTGATGTTAATGGAGATGGAACTGTTAATGTAGTTGATATTGTAAGTTTAGTTCAGCATGTTATAGGAACACTGCTTATTACTGACCCTGTGCTATTGTGTGAAGCAGATTTAAATGAAGATAATCTTTATAATATTGTTGATATTGTTAGCCTTGTAAATCTTATCATAGGAGAACAATAAAAAGAGATTTAACTCTCCTTATAGTTCTTTAAATATTTTACAAAAGAATCGATCTTATCTTTTGGATATTTTTCTGTAAAGGCTAATAAGAATAATGAATCAGAATCATCATTTTTTAATGCAGATATATTAAAACCATTCTGGCCTGCGTCCTCAATAAGATTTTTTACAGAAAATGAAGTAGAAACTAAAAACTCCTTAATAAAATTCTTACTTTCATATTTTAAAGAAAAATTATCTAATGTTGATATTTGATCTGCTGCATACTGGGTATTCTCAAAACAACGTTTAGCTATATTAACTAAACCGTGTTTACCTAACAATGAAAGATAAATAGTACATCTTAGGGCTATAAGACCCTGATTTGTACAAATATTAGATGTAGCCCTCTCCCTTCTAATATGCTGCTCTCTTGTTTGCAAGGTCATCACAAATCCTTCTTTACCATCAACATCTACAGTTCTTCCTATAATTCTTCCAGGCATTTTTCGTACATATTTTTCTTTTGCTGCAAAAAGACCAATATATGGACCACCAAAAGATAAATAATTGCCTAAGGATTGACCTTCGCCAACATAAACATCACAGCCGCAGTCTCCAGGACTCTTAATTAAAGATAAAGACATTGGATCAGACACACAGATAACTAATAAATCAGGATATGTTGATTTCAGCTCACAAATAGCCTCTAAATCTTCAAGTAATCCATAATAGTTAGGAGATTGCACAACAACACAAGATGTTTCACTATCTATTGATTTTAGTAAATTTTTAGAATTTGTTACTCCATTTTCAGATTCTGAAAAGTCAACTGTAATGCCATTATAAGAAAAATAACTCTTAACAACAGATATATACTCAGGGTTAACTGATGATGAGATTACAATTTTCTTTTTTCTATTTGAAGCAATAGACATGCTACATGCCTCTGCTACAGCAGAAGCACCATCATATAAAGATGCATTTGAAATATCCATACCAGATAATTCACAAATCATAGATTGGAATTCATATAAATATTGCAAAGTACCTTGACTTACCTCAGGTTGATATGGAGTATAAGCTGTATAAAACTCTGATCTAGATGATAAAAAATCAACAACAGTTGGAACGTAATGGTCATATGCCCCACCTCCTATAAAAGTATCATTTTTAGAAGCGCTATTTTTTTCTCCAATCTCAGATAGCTTTGCATACACTTCCTGTTCTGATAAACCTTTTGGAATATCAAATTTATCAAAATCTAATTTAAATTTATCAGGAACAATATTAAATAGTTCATCTAAAGAATTTAGCTTGATTTTATTAAGCATCTCTTTAACATCATTATCTGTAATAGGAGAATAAGCCATTATTAACTAATTAATTCGTTGTAACTATCTAAATCAAGCAATGAATCTAATTCAGAAGAATCTGAAAGTTCAATTTTAACAATCCAACCCTCATTGTATGGATCTGAATTTACCAATTCAGGTTGATCTTCTAAGGCTTCATTAATTTCTATAATTTTAGCACTAACCGGTATATATAAATCTGCTAAAGTCTTAACAGCTTCAATCGTTCCAAAAACATCATTTTGGCTAAATTCATCATCAATATTTGGGAGTTCTACAAATACAACATCTCCAAGCTCTCCTTGAGCAAAATCAGTAATACCTACATATGCATTTTTTGAAGTTTTTAAAGATGGATCCTCTAATTTTAACCACTCATGTTCTTTTGTATATTTTAAATCTTTCATATATACCGCCTTTTTTTAGTGAAAATTATTTAAGAAATTAGTATTAATATCGCCTTTTATAAAAGCATCATTTTTTAAAATTTTCTTCTGAAATTCAATATTAGTCTTAACCCCCTCTATTACACACTCATTTAATGCCATATTCATCTTACTAATAGCTTCTCTCCTTGTTTGTGCATGAACAATAATTTTAGCAATCATAGAATCATAATTAGGAGGAATTGTATAGCCCGTATAAACAGCTGAATCGACTCTAATCCCATGTCCTGCAGGAAAATGAACACTTGTAATAGTTCCTGGACAAGGCATGAAATTTTTATTCGGATCTTCAGCATTAATTCTACATTCAATAGAATGTCCTCTAAGTTTCAAATTATTATAAAACTTAGGTAACGCTAAACCAGCATGAGATAGTATTTGATTCTTTACTAAATCTACTCCAGTTACAAACTCAGTAACAGGATGTTCTACTTGAATTCTTGTATTCATTTCCATAAAATAAAATTCATTACTATTCTCATCATATAAAAACTCAATTGTTCCAGCACCTACATAATTAACAGATTTTGCCGCAAGCACAGCTGTATCACATAATTTTTTACGAGTTTCTTCATTGATAGCAACAGATGGAGCTTCTTCAATAACCTTTTGATGTCTACGCTGTATTGAACACTCTCGCTCTCCAAAAGCAAAAACATTACCATGTTGGTCTGATAAAATTTGAACTTCAATATGGCGTGGAGATTTAAAATATTTTTCTATATAAACCTCATCATTATCAAAAGATATTTTTGATTCTGATTGTGCTGAATTGTAAGCATTTTCAAAATCTGAATCTTTTACCACCATCCTCATGCCTCTACCTCCCCCTCCAGAAGCAGCTTTGATAATAACAGGATATCCAATATCTGAAGCAATTTCAAGACCATCTTGAACAGAACCGACCACTCCTTTAGAACCTGGAATAACAGGAACACCAAATGACTCCATTGTTTTTTTTGCTATTGATTTATGACCCATGGAATGAATAGTCTCTGCATCAGGACCTATAAAAGTTATATTGTTTTGACTGCATATTGTTGAAAAATCTGGATTTTCAGATAAAAAGCCATATCCAGGATGAATTGCATCTGAATTTGTTAATTCAGCTGCTGCTAATACAGAAGCCATATTTAAATAGCTTTTTCTAGGGTCTGGAGGACCTATACATATTGCCTCATCTCCAAATTTTTTATGGAGAGACAAGTCATCTGCTGTTGAATAAACAGAAACTACAGATATGCCTAACTCTTTTGCTGCTCTTATTATCCTTAGCGCTATTTCTCCTCTATTTGCTATAAGGATTTTTTTAAACATAAACTAATTAGGTTTAATTGAGAATATTTCTTGGTTAAATTCTACTGGAGATTCATCATCAACTAAAACTTCAACAATTTCTCCATCAAAGTCAGATTCAATCTCATTAAAAATTTTCATTGCTTCTATGATACAAAGCGTTTGACCTTTAGTGACAGTATCCCCAATAGAAACAAAGGGAGGTTCTCCTGGCTTAGAAGATGCATAAAAGGTTCCAACTAAAGGCGCTTTTTGATATTCTAAATCTTCATCGCTAAGAACCTGTTTTTTATCAATACTTTGATTTGATGGTTCTAAACTCTCTGAGGCTACATTACCATCTTGATTTTCTACCTTTTGCTCTTTTTTATCTTCCTTATTAACAGGAGAAACAATCGAAGTTTGTTCAGCTGTATTTATAGCAGTAGACTGAGAATCCTTTACAATAATAGGGGTTTGTTGATTTTTTACAGATTTAGAGAGTTTTATTTTCTGAGCTCCCCAAAATGAAGAAATTTCAATTTCTTCTATATTGCTATTATTAATGACATCAATAATTTTCTGAATCTTTTTCTGAAGAGACATTGTTTATTTTATTCTTTCTAAATACCTTTTTTCACGGGTATCTACTTTGATGATATCATCTTTATTGATAAACAAAGGAACATTAATCGTAATCCCACTTTCTAAAGTTGCAGGCTTTGTTCCTCCTTGAGCAGTATTACCTCTTTCACCTGGATCTGTTTCAACGATTTTTATATTCATATGCTGTGGAATCCTAACTTCTACAGGGTTATCGCCATCAAATGCGATAGTTGTTTCTGTATTTTCAATTAAGAAATCTAATACACTCTCACCTAACTGTTCTTTAGTTAAAGAGATTTGTTCATATGTTTCATTATCCATAAAAGTATAAAGAGAACCATCAGTATATAAATAATTATAATTTTTAGCTTCTATTTTAATAACTTCAATTTTCTCTCCCGATCTAAAGGTTTCATCAACAACTTGACCTGTTTTAACATTTTTAAGCTTTGTTCTTACAAATGCAGGTCCTTTTCCAGGCTTTACATGTAAAAATTCAACGATTTTCCATAAACCACCCTTATGATTAAATATTAAGCCGTTTCTAAAATCTGAAGTATTTGCCATAGTAGAGTACACCTTATAATGTTACAGATAACATTATAAATTATTAAATATAAAGATTAAATAATATTATTATTTAGAGGAATTTAATAAACTGTTTATGCTTTTTTCAATATCTGATAAAAGATTCAGCTCGTAGTCTACTGAAGGTAGTAAAGCATCATTTGGATATGTTGCTTTAAATTGCCTGTAAATAGCTATTGCATCTGAGTAATATTCTAAATAATTAGCATAAATATAACCCAATGTAAACATTGATTTTTTCACACTACTAAAAGATTTAGAATAATTATCAATAATAGATGCATAATAATCAGAAGCTATTTTATATTCTTTAAAATCATTTAAGTAAATTTCTGCTATCATGAATTCTGCATCTGAAGCCATCTCTTGATTTGGATAATCAGATGATATATTCTCCAATAATGTAATAGCTCTACCGTAATCCTTTGATAACAAGAAGTCTTTTACAGGTATAAATGGATTGACGTCTGAACTTTTTATAGTTATTGTATTTAAATTAGCATTATCATTATTCCCGATTTCAAAGTAAGTATCTTCTTTGACATCATATTGATAAGTCCATATAAACATACCTGACCCATAATCTCTATTCATAGCATAAGTAGAATAATTTTGTAAATCTGTACTAAAATGTATATTTATTTGATATGCATATCTAAAATCAGAATCTGAAACATCCGCATAAATTGTCACCTTATCACCTTTATTAGGAAATTCAGGCTCCCAATAAATATTTACTGGAGAGTAATCTTGAGAGAAAACAAAAGAAAAAAGTAAAAATATAAAAGCTTGTTTACTTGTCCTTTTCATCATCAACAACTTCATAATCAACATTTTCAACATTTTCAGCATTATTATCTGAATCTCCATTCCCTTCTTGAGGAGTTCCTTTCTGCGCATTGGCAGATTGAGCTTCCTGCTGAGAAGCATTATATAAGTCTTGAGAAACCTTACTCCATTCTGCATTTAAAGCCTCCATAGCAGATTTAATTTTTTCTGAATCGTCAGAATCTTTACAGTCTTTTAAATCTGTTACCTTTGAACTAATAGCATCATAATCTTCTTTTTTCAATTTATCCTGATGCTCTTTGAGCTGACTTTCAGTTTGATAAACTAAATTTTCAGCAGAATTTTTAAGCTCTATTGCTTCTTTCTTTTGGTTGTCTTCCTTTTCATTTTCCTCAGCATCTCTTTTCATTTTTTCAATTTCACTATCTGATAGGCCACTAGAAGCTTCAATCTTAATTGACTGCTCTTTACCAGTAGCTTTATCTTTTGCAGATACATTAAGGATTCCATTTGAGTCAATATCAAAGGTTACCTCTATCTGAGGGACACCTCTTTGAGCAGGAGGAATGCCATCTAAAATAAATTGACCTAAGGATTTGTTATCTTTAGCGAATTTCCTCTCTCCTTGCACAACATGCACTGGAACAGATGTTTGATTATCTGCTGCCGTTGAAAAAACCTCTGATTTTTTTGTCGGAATTGTTGTATTAGATGGAATCATAGGAGTAGCAATATTGCCTAAAGTTTCAATTGCTAAAGTTAGAGGGGTAACATCTAAAAGTAGAATATCATCAACATCTCCACCAAGTACACCCCCTTGAATCGCAGCTCCTATAGCAACGACTTCATCAGGATTAACACTTTTATTACTTTCTTTACCAAATACCTCTTTTACTGTTTCTTGAACCATAGGTATTCTTGTAGATCCTCCAACAAGTATAACTTCATTAATATCAGATGAAGACATATTAGCATCTTTTAAAGCCTGTTCACATGGCTTGATAGTTTTTTTAACCAAACCCCCAATCAAACTTTCAAATTTTGCTCTATTTAATGTAAGATTTAAATGCTTAGGACCAGAGTTGTCTGCAGTAATAAATGGCAAATTTATCTCTGTTTGAGTTGAAGAAGATAGTTCACATTTTGCTTTTTCTGCAGCTTCTTTAAGTCTTTGTAATGCCATAGGATCTTTTTTAAGATCTATAGAGTCTGATTTTTTAAATTCTTCAGCAAGCCAATTAACAATAATATTATCAAAATCATCACCACCTAGCTGAGTATCTCCATTAGTTGATTTTACTTCAAAAACACCATCTCCTATCTCTAATATAGATACATCAAAAGTCCCACCACCTAAATCATAAATTGCTATTTTTTGATCTTTATTCTTCTTATCTAGACCATAGGCTAACGCTGCCGCAGTAGGTTCATTTATAATTCTTTTTACATTAAGCCCTGCAATAGTCCCCGCATCTTTAGTTGCCTGTCTTTGAGAATCATTAAAATAAGCAGGTACAGTAACAACTACATCAGTAACCTCAGAACCCAAATATTCCTCTGCTGTTAATTTAATATTCTGTAAAATCATTGCACTAATTTGAGCAGGTGCATAATCTTTATTATTTGCTTTAATAACAACTTCCTTATTCTTACCTTCGCTTAAATCAAAGGGGAAATTAGGAATTTCATTAGTGATTTCTTTATATGTTCTTCCAATAAATCTTTTAGCTGAAAAAATTGTATTCTTAGGATTTGTAACTCCTTGCCTTTTCGCTGATTGGCCTACTAAAGTTTCTTTATCTTTTGTAAATGCCACAACAGATGGAGTAGTACGATTACCTTCTTTATTAGTAATGACGTTTGGTGTACCTCCCTCTATAACAGCAAAACATGAATTTGTTGTTCCTAAATCTATCCCAATTATTTTTCCCATGAAATATTACTCCTGTTTAAAATATAAAATTAACTAGACTAATATAACACAATTATTATGCCATACATAAAAATGCAGTCATTTTGTCAGTAATCAAGATATGCTTTGTTTAGTTTTAGTTTTTTTAGAAGCTTTTTTTGTAGGCTTTTGTTTAAATACTAACTGAGCATCTTTACCAGTGATAGTAATATTGCCGCCATTATCTAAGAATCTTTGATCCAAAAATCTAATAGATATTTCACTTTCTATTTTATTTTGTATAACTCGTCTAATTGGCCTTGCCCCCCATTCTTGATATGATCCTTCTTGCAATAAAATTTTCTTAGCTGTTTGGTGCACTCTTAAAGAAATACCCTTTTTCTTTAAATTAGTTTTTAAATCTTGCATTTCAAAATCAATAATTTTATATAAATTATCTTGAGTTAATTGATTAAAAACAATTATATCATCCAGTCTATTTAAAAATTCTGGTTTAAAATATTTTTTGACTTCATCATTAATTGCTTTACTTGTGTCAGCAATATCATCCTCAATAAACCCAATTTTAGATGAGCTTATCCTTGCAGTACCTATATTTGAAGTCATAATAATTAAAGTATTCTTAAAATCAACATTATGTCCTAAGCTATCTGTTAACTGCCCTTCATCTAAAATCTGTAACAGCAAGTTAAAAACATCTGGATGTCCTTTTTCAATTTCATCAAATAGAACAATAGAATATGGGTTTCTTCTAACTTTTTCTGTAAGAAATCCACCTTCTTCATATCCAACATATCCAGGAGGAGCGCCTATTAATCTTGACACATTGTATCTTTCCATATATTCAGACATATCAATCTTAATTAAAGATGTATTATTTTCAAACAAGTAATCAGCTAATTGTTTTGCTAGTTCTGTTTTCCCAACTCCAGATGGACCTAAAAATATAAATGAGCCTATAGGATGTTTCGGATTTTTAAAACCAACTCGCGCTCGCTGTATAGATGAAACCAGTATATCAATGGCATGATCCTGTCCAATAATTCTCTCTTTAATATCATCTCCCATATGCAATATTTTTTCAGATTCTTTCTGAGTAATTCTATACATAGGAATACCTGTAATAATAGATAAAGTATCAAAAACATCTTTATCTGTAATAGTTAAATAATTTTCTGTTTCATTAGAAAATTTTAATTGTTCTTCTTCTAATTTTGAGATTAATTTTTTTTCTTTATCTCTAAGTTTAGCTGCTAATTCAAATGTTTGATTTTGAATAGCAGATTCTTTTTCTTTATTAATTTTTGAAATCTTTGTTTCTAAGGAAAGAATAGATTTAGGTATTATTAAATCATTTAGCCTCTTTCTTGAGCAGACCTCATCCATAACATCAATAGCTTTATCAGGCAAAAATCTATCAGTAATATATCTCTGACTTAACTCAACACAATTTTTAATTACAGAATCTGATATTCTTACATTATGATGGGCTTCATATTTTTCTTTTATACCATCTAGTATATTAATAGTGTCAGTTGTACTAGGCTCATCAATAATTATTTTTTGAAATCGACGTTCCAACGCACCATCTTTTTCTATAAACTTTTTATATTCATTAAGTGTAGTTGCTCCAATAATTTGAATATCTCCCCTAGCTAAAGCAGGTTTAAATATATTTGCAGCATCTAAAGAACCTGTTGCTCCTCCAGCTCCAACAATAGTATGCAATTCATCAATGAATAAAATAACATTATTGGTCTTTTCTAATTGGACCATAAACTTTTTCATTCTTTCTTCAAATTGACCTCTGTATTTTGTACCAGCTATAAGGCCTGTCATATCTAATGCTATAACTTTATAATCCCATAATATCCGTGGTACTTTTTTTTCAAAAATCCTAATTGCTAGACCTTCAACAATTGCTGTTTTTCCAACACCTGGCTCACCTATTAATACAGGGTTATTTTTCTTTCTTCTTGATAAAATCTGTGTTAATCTTTCAATTTCATCAGTCCTTCCAATCACAGGGTCTAAAAGATTAGCTTCTGCCATTTTACTAATACTTCTTGAAAAGGATTTAAAAGAACTTAATTTAAGAGAATCATCATCTCCAACAGATAAATTCTTAGCATTATTTTCAAAGTTTATATTTTTCTTAGATTTATTAGAAGAAATAAATGAAGATACAATTTCAGAATTAACAGATGAGCTATCTAGGATACTTTTTACAGTACCATCTTTTTCAAGAGTCATTGCCAAAAGCATATGATGCTGAGAAGCTGCCGTTTCACCCATCTTTTTAGCATTAGCATATGAACTTTTAAGTATCCTCTCTGCTCTTCTTGTAAAGGGAAGATGCCCAACGGATATTGTCTTATTCATACTCTCTATTTCTTTTTCAATTTTATTTTTAATAGATACAAGATCACATCCTATTGCACTCAAAAGGTTATATGCATTTCCATCAATATCTTTAATAACACCTAATAAAAGATGCTCTGAACCAACAAAAGTATTAGCCAAACGAAGCGCTTCCTCTTTTGCATATTTTAAAACTTTCTGTATTCCATTTGTATAATTTTCATTCATTGCTACTTAAATCTCCATTAAACAATTTATAAGAATTACTAGAAATAGATAAAAAACGTTCATCATGCGTTGCAATAAGAAACGTAATATCTAAACTCTTATTAAGTTTAACTATTAATTCTAATAATAGTTTACAATTATTTTCATCTAGATTTGCTGTTGGCTCATCTGCTATTACTATCTTGGGGGTATTAGCAATACACCTTAACAAGGCTATTCTCTGAGCTTCCCCCTTAGATAAAGTCCTAGGATATCTATATGAATATTGATCCATATTAATTAGGTTTAAAAGATACTCTGCATTAAATATAGCTTTATTTTTTGTCTGGCCATTAATAAGCATTGGTAACATTAAATTTTCCATTACAGAGAATTCAGATAACAAGTTGTTATCTTGAAATAATATTCCTAAATAATTTCGTCTAATCTTCAAACTATTATTCTTGTTTAAAGAATTTCCATTTATTATCACTTGTCCTGAATCTGCTTTTAACATGCCTGATACAATAGATAAAAGAGTAGATTTTCCAACTCCAGAATTACCAAAGATTGTAATAATGTCATTTTTATTAATACCTAAACAGAGATTTTCAAGAACTACTATAGATTCATCGCCATTAACATAAGATTTTTTAATATTTTTTAATTCAATTATTCTCATTTTATAAGGTTTTATTTATAATTTTATTTTCCATATTTATAATAGATAAATATGTTGATAGAGCTGATATAGCTATAATCAATATAAAAGTTAAAGAAAAATTACTAAAAGATAGTAGAATCGGCAAAGTATCAAAAGGAGTATTAATAAATATACTATCTAAAAAACCATATTCCTTATTTATAATATATAGTAAAAATGTTGAAAAAAGGCCTAATAAAGAAAATACTGCTGATAAAATAATATTATTAAACATACATAATGATACAAATGAGATTCTATTAAACCCAATTGACAATAAGGCTTGAAACTGCTTTATTTTTTCTATTAAAACTAACATGGTATTATTAAATATAATAATAGATGAAATAAGGATACCTATAAGCCCAATTAAAATATATACTTTTTTTTCAAAGTTTATTGCCGAAAACAAGTCTATATATTCAATCATATTTTCTTTAAAATTATAATTAGATGCTATTAGAATTTCTTCTGAATCATAATAATAAATAGGATTAAATTGGTTAAAAAGAAAACCATTATGTTCTATAAAAACATTTTCTAAATCATAGTTTAAAAAAGGAAATTCATATATATCTGAAACTATAAAATATGCAGAATTAAATTTTCCACTTACAATATTAATATTGACTATATCCTCTAATATTATAGTATCTCCTAAATTTATATTATATTCTTTAGATAGTGATTTTCCAATCATGACTCGATTATCTATAAACGTAGATAAATCTGAAGAGCTATATAAAATATGATTGTTAATTTTGTTTCTATAATCTTCGAAAATTTGATAACCATAAGTATTAATTATATTTTCCTGCCCTTTGAATTTCATTCGAGCTATTTCAGAAAACCCAATATTAGCAGGTTCCTCAATATAATGCTCAGATCTATATCTATAATTAAAATCAGATACTTTATTAAAAATCTGATTTTGCATACCATCCATAATAGATAAAGTTAACGATATTATTAATGCACCAATATAAACGGTTGTAATTTGAAATAAGTAAGATTTTCTAAACACACCATTCTCTGTATATAGAAAATACCTAAGTATTAAAGAAATTTTATATCGCATTTAATATTTTTCTTTTTTTTATTAGAATATAGAATGATTGAATCAAAAATATAAAAGGAGCATATAAAAAGTGAACAAATTTCACGGATAAAGAAATTGAATTTGAAAAATAAACTTGTATTGGAAGTTTTATCAAATTGTAATTTAACTGCATATAAATCAATACTAGTGCTACAATTGTACCTGAAAATATTGCAAATAGAGTTAATAAAAAATACTTATAAGTATAAATAAAATTAATTTGCTTAAAGGATAAACCGAGTATATCGAATATATAGCTATCACGTTTACGGTTAACTATATCTATATTAAAGCAAAATATATTATTTATCAATGCAATACAAACGATGGATAAAAGCAATATAAAAATAGGCAAATCATATGAATTAAGCCACTTCAAGAACTCATAATATCTTTGATCATACGTATAAAAAGAAGAACTAATATTTTTTTCTAATTTATTATAACTACTTTTATCTATTATAAAACCACTAGCATGGTATTCATTTATATTAGATAATACAAAATGTTCATCATACAATGGAACATACGTTTGGAATACACCTAAAACATCAACATTTCGGATGATATTATCAGAATTTATCAAAATAACCTGTTTTTGTAAAGTATCTAAAATAGAAGATGAAAATAATCTATCATGCAAAGCTTTACCAATAAAAATACCATTACTATCTTTTTTATTAATATTTACAGTATTGAATAATAAAAAATCTCGTAAATGATAAAGAGGATTGTAATCATCAATATAAGCATGTATAGTAACAGCTTCTGAAGCTTTATTTGTTTTAATAATGCCCTCATTTTCATGGAATTTTAAAGCATAAGTATTTTGTTCTATATACTGATATTGTTCATAATTAATTTCATCTAAATAAACCCTGGCGTAACCATCAAATGAAACAATCTTTGATTTTATATTATGCTCAAATCCATCAATAACAGATAAACAAACAGGTATTAAAAAAACACAAATAAATATAGATAAAAAAATAGATAGATTAACAAGTGACTTTAAACTTTTATAGTTAAGCTTTAAAAGTTTTGAGATTATAAAGTGGTATTTAGACATCTACTCTGTACGCATTGCAGGAAACAGAATAACATCTTTTATACTGGTATTTCCTGTAAATAACATTACTAGCCTATCAATACCAAGTCCTACTCCACCTGTAGGAGGCATACCAACTTCCATAGCTTCTATAAATGAATAATCAATGACCTGCGCTTCTTTATCTCCTTTTGCCCTCAATTTTAACTGTGTAGTAAGTCTTTCTAATTGATCAATAGGATCATTTAATTCAGTAAATGAATTTGCAATCTCCATACCACCAATAAAAAGCTCAAAACGTTCGACTAGAGCATTATTTTCCCTATGACTTTTTGCTAATGGAGAAATTTCTTTAGGAAAATTAATAACAAAAGTTGGTTGAATTAAATTAGGCTCAACAAAATGACTAAAGACTTTATCAATCAAGTTACCATAATTTGCATTTTTTTCTATTTTAATTTTTGATTTTTTTAAGAAAGCATACAATTCTTCTAATCCCATAGATGAGACATCTGTATTAGAAAAAGTTTTAATAGATTCAAAGAAATCAAGAACTTCGAATTTATCTTGCACTTCTATTTCATGCTGTCCAAAAGAAATTTTCATATTATCATTATTATCACTCAATTTATTAAGAATAGATTTAACTAATGCTTCTGTAGATTTCATCATATCATACACATCGCAATATGCAGCGTAAAACTCAACCATTGTAAATTCAGGGTTATGATTTTTATCCATTCCTTCATTCCTGAAGTTTTTTGAAATTTCAAACACTCTATTAATACCACCTATAATTAATTTTTTTAGGTATAATTCTAATGATATTCGCAGATAAAGCTTTTCATCTAATGTATTATGGAAGGTAGTAAAAGGGCATGCATTTGCTCCTCCATAAACAGGCTGAAGTACAGGTGTTTCAACTTCTAAATAATTTTCTTTATTTAAAAAATATCTTACTTCATTAATTATTGTATTTCTGGCAACAAACACATCTTTTATAGATGGATTAACAATTAAATCTAAATGTCGATTTCTATAACGTAATTCCTTATCTTCAAAACTAAAAAAAGATTCTCCTTCTTTTTCTTTTATATTTGGAAGAGGTCTGATACTTTTAGAAAGCATAGTCAATTCAGTACATTTAATTGATAATTCTTGAGTCTTTGTATAAAATAATTGCCCCTTAAATCCAAGGATATCCCCAATATCCATATTACGAACTAATAAATCATACATTCCTTCTTTAAGCATATTACTTTTAAGATATATTTGAATCT
>CETH01017668.1_pt1 | contig 26855 bp, 24 predicted proteins | sample 361461 | NCBI WGS metagenome assembly CETH01 (sample SAMEA2622695, study PRJEB7988) | marine metagenome | isolation source: saline water (ENVO:00002010), including
CCTATCAAAGGATAAATCGAGATAAATTGTTGTCGGAGAAGAAAACTTTTCAGAAAATTTCCAACTTTCATTTGCTTTCACATTATCACCATCTTTTTTGCCTAAATAGAAGTTTACTTCACTTTTTTGTTCATCATCAATGCTAACTGGACCTAAAATTACATGCATATATTTTCCGGGTAAAGTTTTAGCTATTAGAGAACCACCATGAACTATTTCTCCAAAAATATCCATATTCTCTGGTCCTGGCTCATAATTTAAGCAGAAGAATAAAATTTTAGATTTGCAGACGGTAAAGTTTCCTTCAAAAATCATTGGCATGGGAGGTGGTCCTGGAATAGGGGTAAAATCTTCTCTATCATAATTTTTTCTTGAATCATCTTTACAACTAACTAATAAAAAACTAAATAATAAAATCATCGATAATAATATAAGTAAATTTTTTGTTTTATAAAAATAATTAGTCATTATTAGAAGGATTTAATGTGTTCCATTGCGTAGCTTTTTCAAAATTTGAAGCTATTTGTATTATTTTTTTATCACCAAACTGAGGCCCTATAAATTGCAATCCTATTGGTAAGTTATTGCTCATTCCTGAAGGTATAGATATGGCAGGAAGCCCTGCAATGTTTGCAGGTATTGTACAAATGTCACTCATATACATACTTAATGGATCGTTACTTTTTGATTCTAAATCAAATGCTACTATTGGAGAAGTTGGAGTGACTAATGCATCATATTTTTTGAAAGATTCGTTGAACTCATTTATAATCAATGTTCTTACTTGTTGTGCTTTTTTATAATAAGCATCGTAGTATCCTGAGGATAAAGCATAAGTTCCAATCAAAATTCTCCTTTTTACTTCTTCCCCAAAACCAGTTCCCCTTACCTCCTTCATATATTCTGTTGAATTTTTTGCATTTTTTGTACCCATTCCATATTTTACTCCATCAAATCTAGATAAATTAGCTGATGCCTCTGAAGGAGCAAGAATATAATAAACGGCTAATGCATATTCTGTAAGTGGTAAAGAAATTTCTTCAATGTTAGCGCCTAAATCATTTAATACACTTAGTGATTCCATAAAGTTATTCTTAACAGACGGATCAATATTTTCAGTGATATATTCTTTTGGAACTGCCAGATTCATATTCTTAATGTCTTTATTGATGTCTTCAGTAAAATTTTCGTACGGTGATGTAACTGAAGTTGAATCCTTAGAATCTTGCTTTGCAATAATATTTAATAAATTACCACAATCTTCAACTGATCTTGCTATTGGTCCAATCTGATCTAATGAACTGCCAAAAGCTATAAGTCCATATCTGCTTACAAGCCCGTATGTTGGTTTCATACCTACAACACCGCACAAAGATGCAGGTTGCCTAATACTCCCTCCTGTGTCAGAACCTAATGCAAGGTAACATTCACCGGCAGCTACTGCTGATGCGGCACCTCCAGAACTCCCTCCAGGAACTTTTTTATTATTCCACGGATTCAGAACTGGTCCAAAAGCAGAAGTTTCATTGGAAGAACCCATCGCAAACTCGTCCATATTACCTTTTCCTAAAATTACAGCTCCTGCATTCTTAAGTTCCTTTACTACCGTTGCGTCAAATGGAGGGATGTAGCCTTGCAAAATTTTAGATGCAGCTGTAGTTTTTATGTTTTTTGTAGAAATATTATCCTTAACCATAACTGGGATACCAGTTAGCGGTGTTATCTCAGCACTATTTTCACTAAATTTTTTGTCGGCTTCTTTAGCAGAATTCAGAGCTAAATCTTCACAAGTGGTTATGTATGAGTTGAGTTTGGAATTATTAATTCTATCAAAAGTCATCTTGGTAACTTCATAGGAAGATATTTCCTTGTTATACAGTTTATTACTCAGATCTTTTGCAGTTATGAAATTCATTTATAGATATCCTTTACTCAAGTACGGGTGGAACTTTTATGAATTCTCCAGCAGCTTGAGGAGCATTGTTTATGACGTTTTCTGTTTTTAGTGGTGGTTGAACTTCGTCTTCTCTCATTACAGATTGTGCTTGCGTGGTGTGACCTGTAACTTCAACATTTTTCGTGTCCAATTTATTAAGCAGGGTGAAGTAATTAATAATATCACTGAGTTCTTTTTGTAACCTGCTGATTTCTTCGTCAGTTAAATCAATGTAGGAAAGTTCACTGATTTTTAGTATTTCTTCTCTGGTAAGGTTATCCATTTTATTTACACGCTTATAGTTTACTTAAATAATATCATTATTAAATAATATTAGATTCAAAAAAATATAGAAACCAAAAATACCTATTAAACTTTACGTTGGTTATTATTTCATTATTGACAATATGTGTATTTTATAACTAGAATGAAATTCCGTATGGGTTAATTTTTAACTTGTTCGGGATGATAAGTTTACGATAATTTTTTTATACTTATTTACCCCTCAAATATTGATATTTTATGATGGAGAATTTTGAGTAAATTTATTTTTGTTACAGGCGGAGTCGTAAGTTCCCTAGGCAAGGGAATCGCTGTTGCTTCTATAGGTAAAATGCTAAAAAGTAGAGGTCTAACCGTATCCGTTATGAAACTTGACCCTTACCTAAATGTAGATCCTGGTACAATGTCGCCATATCAACATGGAGAAGTTTTCGTAACAGATGATGGAAGCGAAACGGATCTTGATTTAGGTCATTATGAAAGATTTATAGATGTTGAATTAACTAGGGATTCAAATATCACAGCTGGACAAATTTATTCTGAAGTTATATCAAAAGAGAGGTCCGGTGAATATCTTGGCGGAACAATTCAAACAATACCTCATGTAACTAATCTTATTAGAGATAAAATAATAAATTTGTCAAAAGATTCAGGAGCAGATATTATAATTGTTGAAGTTGGTGGCACAGTAGGTGATATTGAAGGACAGCCATTTTTAGAGGCTATTCGTCAAGTAAGAAATAGTGTTGGGAGAGATGATACATTTTATGTGCATTTGACTCTGTTACCTTATCTTGGCGCGAGTAATGAGTTAAAAACAAAGCCTACTCAACATAGTGTAAATACACTAAGATCTATGGGTATTCAACCTGATGCTATATTATGTCGAGCTGATTTTCCAATAGGTGAAGATGAAAGAAAAAAAATATCTCTTTACTGCGATGTTGAATATCAAGCTGTAATTGACCTGCCTACATTAAGTAGTGTGTATCAAGTACCATTACATTTAGAAACTCAAGGCTTAGGTGAAATTTTGATGAATTATTTTTCATATGCTCAAATGGTCCCAGATTTTAAATCTTGGGAAAAAATAACAATTATTCAGCAAGAAAATAACCCAGAAGTAGAGATTGCTTTAGTAGGTAAATATGTAGAGTTAAAGGATTCATATTTATCAGTTATTGAGGCTATAAATCATGCTGCAATTATGCATAAACGTAAGGCTAATATTTCATGGATTTCTGCCGAGGACCTTGAGACTTCCGATGTTGATAATTTTTTATCTAAGGCTCAAGGGATAGTAATTCCCGGTGGTTTTGGAGATAGGGGCCTTGAGGGTATGATAAAAACTGCTGAATATGCAAGAATAAAAAATATTCCTTATCTAGGTTTATGTTTAGGTATGCAAATAATGGTGATTGAGTATGCAAGAAATGTACTTGGAATTAATGACGCAAATTCACTTGAGAACGACCCAGATACAAAAAATCCTGTGATAGCATTTATGCCTGGTCAAGAAGAGCTTCACTCAACAGGTGGAACTATGAGATTAGGTGCTTACCCTTGTGTATTAAGAGAAAATTCACTTGCAATGAACGTATATTTGGAATCAAGCATTAGTGAGAGACATAGACATAGATATGAGTTTAATAATAATTTTCGTCAAAAATTCGAAACAAATGGTATGATAATATCCGGGACTTCTCCAGATAATAAGCTTGTTGAAATTGCAGAGGTTCTGAACCATCCATACATGATTGGGAGTCAATTTCATCCTGAATTTAAGTCAAGGCCAGAAAGACCTCATCCTCTTTTTAGTTTTTTTATAAAAAACTCTATGAAAATTAAGCGAGAAGGTGATCAGCATAATTTATTTTAGAAATTTTGCTTTATGTCCTTAGGCTGTTATAATTATATTATTGAACGTTCATAGTTCATGTCCCAATTATCTGAAATGCTTTTGAGAAGCGTCCTTCAATAATCGCTAGTTTTACTAGCCCCCATTATAAGAATTTGTTACTCGATAATTCCAGATGTTGATTTATACATATTTATAAAACCAGGAGGTAATATACTGACTACTCAAGCTAGAAATCACCCTAGAGGCACTAGGCGAAGACCCGCTTCAACAAGACGCAGGCAAAATCATAGTGGAGAAAATTATTTCGATTCCATTGAATTAGATAAATTACCTAATTTAGGTGATTTAGGAAAAAAGACTAATGATGAATTAAGACAACTAGCAATTGATACAGGTATAAAGAGAGTACCAACACAAAGAAATGAATTAGTACTTTCAATTTTATCTTCTTTATCTGACGAAAAAAAAGCAATTGTTGGAGCAGGCATACTTGATGTTTTATCCGACGGTTTCGGTTTCTTAAGACAGCCAGGATCAAGAAAAAATAATGATGATATTTATGTTACTCCAAAGAAAATAAAAAGCTACGGATTAAGGCATGGAGATTTTATAACTGGTCAAGTTCTTCCACCTCAAGCAGAGAGCTCAAATAAATATTATGGCTTAGTAAATGTTGAGACTGTGAATGGATATGATTCGCAATCAGCAATTGATCGACCTAAATTTGATAGATTTACTTCAGTTTACCCTGATGAACAAATAAAACTTGAAACTACCCCTAAACAAACATCTACAAGGCTAGTTGATATGGTCGCACCCATCGGTAAGGGGCAAAGATCTTTGATAGTGGCTCCTCCCAAAGCTGGAAAAACGATGCTATTAAAGCAAATTTCTGCAGGAATAACCGAAAATCATCCTGAGGTATATATAATTGTATCGTTGATAGGCGAGAGACCTGAAGAAGTTACGGATATGAGAAGGTCAATCAAAGGAGAGGTCTTTAGTTCAACTTTTGATGAACCAATAGAAGACCATTGTAGAACTGCTGAAATGGCTCTTGAAAGAGCTCGCAGGCTAGTAGAGAGTGGTGAAAATGTTGTCATTTTATTAGATAGTTTAACAAGATTGGCAAGAGCTTATAATTTATTAGTACCAAGTAGTGGTAAGACATTATCTGGAGGAATGGATCCAAATGCTTTATATCCACCAAAAAACTTTTTTGGTGCTGCAAGAAACTGTGAAGATGCAGGTAGTTTGACAATTATTGCGACTGCTCTAGTTGACACAGGCTCAAGGCTTGATGATTTAATCTATGAAGAATTTAAGGGCACTGGTAATATGGAATTACATCTTGATAGAAGGCTTGCAGATAGAAGGATATGGCCTGCAATTGATATCGAAAAAAGTGGCACAAGGCATGAAGAATTACTATTGGATGATTCAACTCTAAAAAAAGTGTGGTTGCTTAGGCGTATTATTGGCAAGATAAGTGAAGATCCTAGTAGTAAACCTACAGAGGCAGCTGAAAAGATTTTAGATAGAATGTCTAAATCATCCTCAAATGAAGAATTTTGGATGTCGTTAACTCAACCAGACATGAGTTCTCAATAGTAATAGTAAAGTTATTAAATTCCTTATCATTCTAAAAATAATCGCATTTTTTGTAATTCTTCAGTAACACAAATCAGATAAATTTCTAATTAGGAATAAAAAGTTATATTATTTTTTAGTAACTTATATTCTAATAAGTAACGATCTGATAGGAAGTTTATTGTCAGATGGTATAGAAAATAGGAGAAATTATACTGTTTTCTATCCATATTTTATAAATTCCTTAAACTTGTTACAAAAATGGTTGACATTGTAATGCATACAATGATTAAATCAAAAGTGGTTAATACCAAAGTTCCGTTGTCGCGCAAAGCCGGTTGGCGCTTCATTTGGAAGAAAAACAATTATTGGAACCGGCGAAAAAATATCGGGAAACCTTACGGTTTCTTATACATATTTAATAATAATTGTATATGTGTAATTATAATACGATAGAAAAGGAGGCTGGGGCTGTGAAGCTTTCAGTTAAATTACTTTCCGGGCTTATGCTACTTGCATTGGTCACGGTTGCTATCATAAGTGCCAATAATACAGTTAGTGCAGCAAATGATGGAAAGGTATATGTCACAAACAAGGCATCTAACCTTACAACAGAGGGCACAGGGAAACCTACTGCTCGAAAGACTGCAACTACTGTTTACGGAACTTATGCTTCAGTAGCAACAACTGGAGTTACTGCACGAGATATCGTGTCTAACTCAGACAAATTTATTGTCACTGTTGTTGACGCTGACGTTAACAGTACGACTACTGTTACATCTCAAGCCACAGGTGGAGACTCTGGTTTCGACCTAGGTTTAGATAACAATCATACCATTTCTACTGCTGGTACAGCTCAAGTTGTAGCAGACTTTGGTGGATCTGGAGGTGTTGGTGCTGACGAAATTGGTGACATTGTTACCGTTACTCTAGCCGATACTGCTACTAGTCCGATCATCGGTTCAACTAGTGATATAAAAATTACAGTTGCTTCTGGTGGTACAGGTGGACATGCTAGTCACGTCGGTAAAGTTGTTACCGGTTTGACTGTACACCAAATTGTGAACGATGGTTCAGCAAGCACATCTACTCCTGCTGTTATACAGATTAGGAAGAGCGCTGCTGGTGCTGACGTTGATGGAGCTACCCTTGGTTGGGAATTCGTTAACATCACATACCCAAGTTCAAATGCAGACACATTGACTGTAACACTAAAGAGCGTTGTTGACCCTACAGGTGCTGTAATGGTACTTACTGAAACAGGTCGAAATACAGGACGATTCGAAGGTGAAGTACAGTTGATAGAACGAACTGACGCACTTGCGACTGTAAAAGTTAATTCAGCTCCGGCTGGAGTAGCTCAAGTAGCTGGTGTTGACAGAATCCCAGTAATCGGTGGTCCAGTTACCATTGAATACCAGGATGCTGCTACTTCAGGTACTGCAACAAATGTTAAGAGAACAGCTACTTATAATGTAGATAACACTGTTCCTTCTGTAACAATAACAACTCCTGCTGATGGAGGCCAGAGCCAGAACAGACTACCATCCTTTACAGGTAGTGGTGCTGATTCTCAATCTGGACTTGACATTAGCACATTCTCATTGAGAATAGATAGAACCGATGACCCAAGTAACACAACTATGGTTATTGCAGCTAACGGTACTTTAAACGGAACTGCAGCGAACATAGATACTACAACACTTGGTTCTGATGGTGCTACATCAATAAGTTGGTCATACACTGAATCAACCGCGTTGCCTACAATGTCTCCAACAACAGAGACACCAAACAACACTGTTGACTTCCAGGCGCTAATCCATGACTTAGCTGGTAATATTGGTTACTCAGATGCTAAAACATCTGGAACAGGAGCTGATGATGCTGGTTCAGGACGAAACGCAAACCAACCACACACAATTAAGATTGACCAGAAGACTCCTTCAATATCCTCTGCTGTAACAGGTACTGGATGGGATACTTCTGCATCACCTGCCGCTGAAAAGGCAGATTCTTCGTCTATAAAGGTAACAATGGATGGAAAAATTGATTCTACATCTGTTGCACCTAGTGACATTCAAGTTGTGTTCAGTAATAGTGGTGGAACTCATGTTCCTACAGCAATTGACGTAAAAGATTCAATTCTTTACCTCAAGTTGGATACTACTATTCCTTCAAACAATAAACCTACTGTTCAAATAAAGAGTGGAATTGCTGATCTTGCAGGTAACTCTGCAAACTCAGGTTCTAAAGTAGCAACAGACGGTATCAAGCCAGTAGTCACGATGGTAACATCAGCTGGTTCTGGAACTGGTACAGGTGCTGAAGCTGCTGACAAACTTACTAAGGACAAGATGACAATTACAGTTACATCTGACGAGAACCTTAATGGTCCTCCAAAAATTACTGTAAGAGTATTAACATCTCCTAACCAGGTAGGTCTTCACACTCAAACACTTGGTGTTCCTCTAGGTGGTAACCAGTGGAAATTAGTAGTTAGCAAAGGCGCTGCTTCAACAGGTGACGTTGCTGTAAAAGTTGAATCAACTGATACTGCAGGTAACCTAACCACAAAAGGTGACATAACAACTAAGGTATACCGATTAGACACTGCTCTAGCAGCTCCAACATCTACTCCAGCTAATGGTGGTACGATTACAGTTGCTAAGCCGTTCATTACTACAGATTACTCCTCAGATGAGACAGCTACAGTATCAATAACTAAAGCTACAATGGCAGTCGGCTCAGCCGCAGCTGCTGATGTAACTGCAGATGTTGTTGCTTCTGCTGACGGTCTTGTATTCTTCTACCAACCAACAGAAGCGCTTACTAACTCTAAGCACACATATGTTGTGAAGGCAAAGGATGCAGCTGGTAACACTCATACACAGACAGTAACCTTTACAAAATCAGATCGTAAAGACTACGTTCTAGACCTGTTCGCAGGTTGGAACCTAGTATCAATTCCATCTGACCCAGTTGATACAGCTGTAGGATCTGTGTTCTCAAACACAGGTGTGAAACAGGTAGTATCATACGATGCAACTTCACCAAGTTCACCTTGGAGAATAGCATCTCAGGTTGATGGATCCTTCTCATCTCAGACAACTCCTGGATTAGACAATGTTTATGCTGGTCCTGGATACTGGGTTGAAACTTCTGACTTTGAAAACCAGACAATCTCACTATCAGGTCCTACAGGTCCTGGAGATTCTCGACCAGCTTTGACAACAATAGCTACTGGTTCTGGATGGAACCTAGTGGGTGTAGTTGACCAGAGTAGAGTTCAAACACAGAAGTCAGATAACGGAACATCATTGGTAAGAACCAACCAAGCAGGTTCTAACGTTGCTGTTACTGTTCAAACATACTTCGATACAGTTTCAAACTCTCGACAGTATGCTTTCGATACAGTAACTTCAAAGTTTAGAGCTTTGGTAGATGCTAACGAAGTAAAAATTGGTGACGGTATGTGGGTATACGTTCAGCCTCAGGCTAATGGATTACTACCACACATTGTTCCATAAACTATACTTGATTAGTTGAACATAAAAAAAGTCCCCTGTTTTTATAGCAGGGGACTTTTTACTTAATTCGTTATATATTTATATTGATATTGGGAAAGCGTATTCTGATAAAATAGAGGTATGGAGAATTTAATGAAATCAAAGTTTATATTGTTATTATCATTTTCATTAGTTTTAACATTTTTATTTACTTCAAATGTTAAGGATCTATTTGCTCAAGCTGATGTTCCTGAAATTAAGGCTATTACATTATATGGTTCAGTAAATATTTCTGGTGGTGCTGATCCCAATGGAATGAAGCTTACTGCCCGTATTGGCAATTATGAAACGGATCCTGTGATAATAGGAGAGAAAAATTCTAATAGATATGTTGGGTTGTTTGTTAACCCATCTTCTGTACCTGATTTAACCGGCCAAAATATTGAATTTGTTCTTGAATCTCAAATAATTGCATCTCAAACAACTCCTTATATGTATGAAGATACTACTGGAAAATATAAATTAGATTGGGCTTTACCGCAGTTAAGAGAATTAAATTTATCTTTTTCATCTGCTCCAGTAGCTACCCCTACTCCAACTATGACTCCTTCACCTACTCCCGTAGTTGTTGAACCTACTTTTTATGAAGGTGTTATTAGAGCTGGTTCAGTTCCACCACCTGATGGTACTTTGATATATGCTCAGATTGATGACTATACTTCTGAGGCTGCACAAACTTTTGATAACGGTAAGTTTTTTATTACTGTAGATCCTGTTTTTGATAAATATGAAGGCAAAATAGTGAATTTTTACATAGGTTCAAATAAAGCATTGCAGTCTAAAACTTTCACTCCTGGGCAGTATGAGTCAGATTTTATACTGGTTTTTTCAGCTTTTCCTACTCCTACACCAACCCCATTGCCACCCACTCAAACACCAACACCTACTTCTACGCCTGAGCCAACTCGTACGCCTACGCCAACACCTAGCCCTACAATGTCTCCTATTCCAACTCCAACCCCAACACCTCTAAGTGATGGTATTGGATCAGATAAATTAGCTGTATCAGATGGAGATGATGATACTGGAAGTGGAGATTGTTTAGCATCAGGAGGAAGAGCTAATATAGGAAATATAATGTTACTAATTTCTCCTATATTATTCATTATTTTTAGAAGACTTAGAGTAAATTAATTTTCTAATAAAATGATTTTTTGATCTTCAGAGATGTTAGATTTTGTAATACTGATTTTTTTCTCTATAGTTGGTTCTTTTATACCTAGTTCTACAAGTAATTTTGATGCATTATAATTTGAAATAAGTACAATTTTTGACTCTAGTGATCTAATCATCGATGCAAGTTCATTTATTTCAAGGTTAGTCGTTGATCCATCAACAATTAGTACATCTATTTTACCGATTTGCTGCATAACTTGAGCTGATAGTTCATGGCCTGGATATCCAAGAACACCTAACCTCACATCTTCCAAGTCAACAACGTATAGTACATTTATATCTCGCGATAAGGATGGGTCTGTAAGAGGCGACGGAATGCCCCTAATAGCAATTCCCTTGACCTCATACTCTCCCGGGCTGTCAATTATATTAACTTTTTTCTCTTTATAAGGGTTTAAGTTGAATCCAGAAAACAATTGAGTTGCTTCTGAATTGTTTTCTGAAGGATTGATTAATATATTTCCGTATGCTGATGATACTTCAAAGAATGATTTTCCTTGCCATCTTATTTCCACATCATATTCCTTTTTTGCTAGAATTGTTATTAATATTATTAAATATCCCAAGTAAAATAGTATTAAATTTTAGAGACAAAATTACTTTTTATTAGAAGTTTATTTGTAAATATAAGTTTAAGATAAGTATATGACTACTAACAAAAGAGATTATTATGAGATATTGGGTTTGTCGCGCGATGCTAATTCTGAAGAAATAAAAAAAGCATTTCGCCAACAAGCTCTAAAATACCATCCTGATAAAAATAAAGATCCTGATGCTTCTGATAGATTTAAGGAAGTTAATGAAGCATATCAGGTATTGAGCGACCCTGAAAAAAAATCTCAATACGATCAATTTGGTCACGCTGGAATAAATAATGGCGGAGCATCTGGCTTTGGCGGTTTCGAAGGCTTTGGAGGCTTTGGTGATATATTTGATTCTTTCTTTGGTGGAACAACATCTGAAAGAGTAAATGTAGGCAATGATTTAGAATATCAAATAAAAATTTCATTCAAAGATGCTGCTTTTGGAGTAAAAAAACAAATAAATTTATCAAGAAATGAAAGATGTGATAATTGTAATGGAAATAAAGCTGAACCTGGCTCAAAAATTGATGAATGTAGTGTCTGTCAAGGAACAGGGAAAGTTTCAAGAATACAAAAAACAATTTTTGGGCAATTTCAACAAGTTACTTCTTGTTCAACCTGCTCTGGTGATGGCACTAAAATCAACAATAAGTGTAAGAAATGTGACGGTCTAGGGATCAAAAATAACTCTAGAAAAATTGAAGTTTCTGTACCTGCAGGCATAGAAGATGGGACGAGGCTAATTATACGAGGCGAGGGGGAATCAATTGGCAAACAGGGAAGGAATGGAGATTTATATGTTCACGTACTCATAGACGATGATGAACATTTCAACAGAAAAGGTAATGATATTATTGTTTTTGAAGAGATTAGTATTGTTCTTGCTACTCTTGGAGGAGAAATAGATATAAAGACATTGGATGGGGACGTAAAGTTGAAAATTAAGCCTGGTACTCAATCGGATTCAATAATTCGATTGCCTAATCTTGGTATACCTTTTGTTGGTCAGTCATCACGTAGAGGTGATCAGTTAGTGAAGATAAAGGTATTAACACCAACCAAAATTGATGACACTCAAAAAGCTATTTTTATTCATCTTGCGAACTATCTCAACATGGAGAATGTTAATAAAGATTTAGATGAGAGTATTATTACAAAATTTAAAGATTTTTTTAAGTCTGATAATAAATAATTTTTAGGAGATAATAAAAATCGAAAATCAATGGTTAGAAATTTCTATAAATACTCCCTCAGAATTGGTTGAACCCTTTACTCAAATACTAATAAAAAATATAGGACAAAATTTTTCTGTAGAAAGAGATGTTGATTTTAATCCAGATGAAGGGGAAATAATTGACTCAAAATCATGGGTTAGAATTAAGGCGTGGATTCCTAATGATGATAAATTGAATCATAAAAAAAATTCAATAGATGTTTCTCATAAATTATTAAATCACATCATAAAACTCCCAAATATAAATTATAAGTATGTTTCTACAAATGATTGGAAAAATCAAAAATTTGATCCAATAGAAATAGGAAAAAATTTAGTAATTTTGCCAACAAAAGATTATGAAAATAAATATAAAAATAAAAAAAAGATATATCTAGAACCTGGCTTGGCATTTGGTACAGGTCATCACCCTACTACAAAAATGTGTATTGAAGAGTTGGAAAAAAGAATTCACGTGAAAGATACAGTTTTGGATGTAGGGTGTGGGTCGGGCATTCTTATGATTGCTGCACAGGTTTTAGGAGCAAGTGTATCATATGGTATAGATATAGATGATGATGCCATCAATTCCGCTAAAAATAATATTAAAATTGCAGGATATGAAAAAGATACATTTTTAGCTAACACAAAATTATCAGAATCAAATTTTCCTGAAAAATTTGATCTCGTTATGGCTAATATCGCTTCAAAGGTGCTTATTGAAATTTCACCAGAATTAATTTCCTTTTTGAATAAAAAATCTACATTGATCATATCTGGAATTCTAGGGGATAAAATTACTGATGTTACAAAATCTTTTGAGAAATCTGGGGGAAAAGTGATTAGTATAAGATCAATAGATGATTGGCATGTATCTATAATAAAAAAGGAGTCTTAGTTGCATAGGTTTTATTATAATTCATTAGATGAAAATCAAAATATACTTGAACTTAGAGATGAAATTTCATTTCAAATAATTAACGTGTTGAGGCTAAGAATAGATGAGGAGTTTATATTATTTAATGGTTCAGGTTATGAGGCAGTTTTTACAATAATAAAAAAAACAAAGTCAATTATTTGTAAACTAAATAGAGTTATTATTCCAATTGATGAACCAAGTGTGAAAGTAAAATTTATTATCGGATTATGTAAACCTGAAAGATTTGAACTTATTCTTCAAAAGTGTACTGAATTGGGAGCATTTGATTTTACTCCAGTTGTAACAGAACGCGTCCAGGGAGGTGAAAATGCCTATCCATCAGATAATAGATTAAGGCGATGGGAAAAAATAATTAAGGAGTCTGCAGAACAATCTGGTAGAACTTTTATACCAAAATTAAATAAAGCAAAAACATTATTTGAAATTGTTAAGCAAAATATAAAATATGATAAGGTTTTATGTTTGTGGGAAGATTTTGAAGGATACAACATTAATCAAGCACTCGGTGAATTAGATAATATTAAAAGTTTATGTATAATTATTGGTCCTCCAGGTGGTTTTTCTAATGAAGAAGCGGAGAAACTAAAAACAATAGGTGTGAAATTGGTTTCTTTAGGAAAAAGAATTTTGCGAACAGAAACTGCGGCAATATCAGTTATGACATCAATTATTTATCATTATGGCGATTTTAGAGATTAGTTTTTAAAATTATCACTGATACTCTTGATGAATCTATTAATTTTCATCTCCCATGATGACTTATTAATTTTTTCTTCTTGTAGAGTTCTTGAAAGGAGATCATTTATTACTAATTTTGGTTCTTGTTTATCATATAGAACAGATTTAGTAGCTTTCACAATAGGCATTTCTATATTATATTTTTCTGATAAAGTATATGCTGCTAATGTTGTAGGATATCCCTCTATTGTTTGGCTTATTTCATTCATGATGAAATTGGTTTTTTTGCCTTTAGCTAGACCATAACCGAAAGAGTAATTTCTACTCAACTTTGAGTAACATGTAGCCATTAAGTCTCCCATACCACTAAGCCCAGCAAACGTTTCAATTCTAGCTCCCATTGCTAAACCTAAAAACATGATTTCATGCAATCCTCTTGTAACAAATGCAGATTTAGAATTGTCTCCTAAGCCAGCACCGTCTATAAAACCAGCTCCAATTGCAATAATATTTTTTAATGATCCTCCTAGTTCTACTCCAATTATATCGTTTGAGGTATATGTTCTAAATTTCCTAGAATTAAATATATCTTGAACAGACTTACATGATCTTTCATCTGAAAAAGCTATCGTTGCAGTTGCTACTTTTCCTTGTAATATTTCATAAGCTAGATTGGGTCCTGACAATACTCCAATATTTTTTGAATCAAATTCTGGAAGTTCAGAGACAATTATTTCCGAAATTCTCTTTCCTGTATTTTTTTCTATTCCTTTAGATGCAGATAATATATATTTTGTGTCTAAAAAGCATGATTTATTATTTTTAAAGAATTCTCTTATAGTGTTCGCAGGTAGTGTAATAACAATTAAGTTTTTATTTTTAGTTACTTCATTTATATCAGATGTAACATTTATGTTATTCGGTAAATCATGCTTAACATTTAATTTATCGTTATACCTATTTTTTTGAATCTTCTTAGCCTGATAATCATCTCTACACCACATAGATACTTTGTTTTGTTCACTCAACAAAATACTTAACGTAGTGCCCCAAGCGCCATTACCTATTATTCCTATGTTTAGCAAAGTTTACCTAATTTTTTTTCTTTTGTGGAGAAGCTTTATTCTCTAATTTACCTTCTTTACCTCTTATCAGTCTAAGAAAATTTGACCTATGACGCAATAGGATTATCAAGCCTACAGGAATGCAATACAATAAGTCGTCATGTTTTGAACCAAAAATTTCATAAATACTAAAAATTAGTAATGAAAGAAGACTTAATAAAGTTCCAATAATTGAGCCAAGAGAAATATATCTAGTGATTATAGCGATTGATACGCCAATTAATGATAAGGCCATTGCTATTGGAGATAAAAAAATTAGTGTGCCAAAACCAGTTGTAATACCTTTTCCTCCCCTGAATTTAATATAAATAGGATAACAATGGCCTAAAACTAATAAAAACCCTGAGAATGGTATTATCCAATAATCATTAGCAATATGACTAATTATATATATGGATATATATCCTTTCAATATATCCAAGATTAGTACTAAGCCCCCAAGCTTTGGCCCTAATGTTCTTGCAACGTTAGTTGCGCCTGAACTTCCACTTCCATAACTACGAATATCTACACCTTTTGCAAATTTTGTGACTATTACCCCTGTTGGTATTGAGCCGATAAGATATGCAATAGAGCAAATTAAAACTATTTCTGATAAATTATTCATATTTTCTATTCATAAATGATAATTTTATTGGAGAACCGATAAAACCATACCTATTTCTTATTATATTTTCAAGATATCTTCTGTAACTAAAGTGAATTAGTTCAGGATTTTTTGTAATTATATCAAAACTTGGAGGAGCTACTTTTTTTTGAATACATCTATAAATTCGAGGCCTTTTTCTTCCAAATCCAGGTAATGGATTTTTGCCCATAGCTTCAAAAATAATTTTATTGATTTCGGAGGAAGGAATTCTTTTGTTGAACTCGCTATATACTTCAAAAATAGAATCAAAAATTTTTGAAGTTCCAGAATTATTAATTGCAGATGTAAATATTATTGGTGTGTTTGGAATAAAATTAAGTTTCTCAATAATCAAATTTTTAACTTTATCTTTTTCAAGTTGTAATTGTGTTGCTAAATCCCATTTATTAACGATTATAATAGTAGCTCTATTAGCGTCTTTAATGTATCCAATGATGTGTGAATCTTGAGATGTAATTAGTTCACTTGCGTCTAACACGATTAGCGATATATGAGACATTTCTATAGCTCTAATAGTCCTAAGTGTACTATATTTTTCTATACCATTTTCAATTTTTCCTCTTCTTCTCAAACCAGCTGTGTCTAGAAATGTAAGTTTTTGTTCGCTAACAATTAATTCGTAATCAATCATATCTCTTGTCGTTCCAGCTACCTCAGACACAATTGATCTTTTTGTATCTATAATTGAATTAAACAATGCTGATTTTCCTACATTAGGTCTACCTGATATTGCTATACGAATACTATCATTTTTTTCATTATCAGTATCAGCTATGTCTAGATGATTAAAGCTTTCATTTATAAGATCATCAATCCCGAGGTTGTGGTACGCACTAATTGGTAGCAAAGTATCAAATCCAAGTGAATAAAAATTATGAATATAATCGCTTTTTTCTGGTGTATCAACTTTGTTAGCTGCCACAATAATTGGTTTATTAATCTTTCTTAACATTTGTGAAATTTCTCTGTCAGAGTCTGTAATCTCTTCAGAAGAATCAACTGTAAAAATTATCAAATCTGATTGTTCTATTGCAAGTTCAACTTGTGATCGTATTTGGTCCCACATTAGTTGGTCATGAGGTTGATTTTCAACTCCTGCAGTATCAACAAGAATAAATTTCTTATCATTCCAAATAGTATCAATAGAAACACGATCTCTTGTGGTTCCAGGAATATCACTAACTATAGCTATTCTTCTTCCAGCTATTCTATTGAACAATGTAGACTTACCGACGTTTGGTCTTCCAACGATTGCAATTATTGGTAGTGACATATTTATTTTCTTTTTAATATTTTTTCTATTAATGCCATTTGAGACCACATACGATTTTCTGATTGTGGAAAAACAATTGATCTTTGATCATACAATAAATTTTCAGATATTTCTTCATTAGGGTGTGCTGGCAAATCATGCATAAATTTTACATTTTTTGAAGCCATATCAAGTAAATTTTCATTTACTTGATAATCCTCAAAAGCTGCTTTTCTTACTAATTCTTCTTCTTCTTGCCCCATACTTGCCCAAACATCAGTATATATAATATCTGCGTTAATAACTGCTTTCTTTGGGTCGGATATTTTTGTAACTGAACCACCATTATCTTTTCCATAATTATTTGCAGCTACAATAGTTTTATCATCAAGTTGATAATTATCAGGAGAAGCAATTACTAGATTCGCACCTGAACCTGCTAATGCGTATGACAAACTTCTTGACACATTATTTCCATCACCAATAAAAGCAATTTTAGATCCTCTAATTTCACTTAAGTTTTCCTTGATAGTTTGGATATCTGCTAGAGCTTGGCATGGATGCTCATAGTCAGTTAGTGCATTAATAACTGGGACAGATGAGTATTTTGAAAACTCATGAATTTTTTCATGTTCAAATGTTCTTATAATTATTATGTCCGCTATTCTTGAAATTACACTTGATACGTCTCTGACAGGTTCCCTTGTTCCTAATCCAACCTCGTCAGGGCCAAAATACAATGGATTTCCGCCTAGTTTTTGAACTCCAACCCAAAATCCTAATTTTGTTCTTAATGATGGTTTTTCAAAAAGTAGAGTAGCATTAAAGTTACTTGATACATTACATTTAGAACCTGACTTTAGTTCTATTGCTCTATCAGTAATGTCATTGATATCACTAGTTGATATATTTTTAAATTCTAAAAAATGATTATTCATAAGTTAATTATTGCATATTATACAGTTGTTGAATATCCCTAATGTTCAAATAGTATAGAAAGGGAATTTTAAATTTTAATGTTGTACTCATTTGTTAATTTTTCAGCAAGAATATCTGATTGATCTTTTGTAAGTGTTTGTAACAAAGGTGATCTAACATTTCTCCATGCAGGCTCATTAAATTGTTTAGCAAGCATTGCTTTTTGCGCAGGTATGGGAGCATAATCTTGGAAAAGAAGCCTAACATTTCTAACATCTTCCATAATTTCATTTGCATTTTCCCAGTCTCCATCGTGCGCAAAGTTTATCACTTTGGATATATTTTTACTGTTTATATTTGCTGTAGCAGATATACAACCTGGTCCTCCTAATTTAATTGAATCTATAACTAAAAGCTCTGCGCCAGGATATACTATTAGCTTGTCGATTTCTAGGAAAGACTTTGTATTGTTCCAATCTCCAGTACTGTCTTTTATTCCGACAACGGTATCCGGATATTTTGATTTTAATTTATTTACTAATTCAACAGATAATGGGACTCCAGTCATAGCGGGTATATGATACAAGTAAATTTTCAAATCGGAGTGATTAATTTCTGAAATAAGTTTTTCGTAATGTGCAAATAAGCCTTCATCAGATATGCCTTTATAATAAAAAGGAGGAAGCACCATAACTCCGTGACATCCTAATTCCATAGCATGTCTACTAATTTTTACTGTATCAGGAAAATTACAAAGACCAGTACCAGGAATTAGTAAGTTTGGATTTATACCGCTTTTCACCATACTTTCTAAAGCTTTAATTCTTTCTGAATTACTAACGGATAATGCTTCTCCTGTAGTTCCAAAAGGAGCTAATCCAGAGCAACCATTATTTAATAGGTATTTTGCAAATTCATTATATATTTCATTGTTAAGAGAAAGATCATCATTGAATGGAGTTAATATTGGCGCAATAAGTCCTTTAATCATTTATGTTTCCTTAATTTTGTTTTGGTTCAAATTTTAGTAGTGTAGGTTGATTATTTTTGTGGACAAAAACAGGACTTAATTTCATTCCTATAACTAAATTTTCTGGTTTTGCCTCAACATTTACTATGTTAGTAGGAATTATTACACCTTCTTTCAACTTTACTAGTGCTGTTATATAAGGTACATGGTCAATAAAATTTTTATGTGGAGCAACATAAACTATAGCAAATGTGTAAAGTTCGGCTTCACCAGAAACTTGTACCCACTCTAACTCTTCATTAGGATTATGGATAGAAATTTGTCTAGGAAAAAATTGATAATTTTTTGTATCTTTTGATCTTTGTAAGAAAATTTTTTCTTTTTTTAAGTTTTCCCAATAAAAATCTGATTCTGGTTGAGCAATAGGTTGTATCATCTTATAATTTATCCTAATTTTTTCCTAGTATAACTGTCCCGGTTGAGGATAATAATCCTCCAGTACCATGTACCAATGCAAGGTTACATTTTTTCAATTGTCTATCTCTAGCTTGATTTCTCATTTGCCTAGCAGCTTCTACCACAGTAAAAATACCGTACATTCCTGGATGGGTATATGATAATCCTCCACCATTGGTATTAAGTGGAAAATTTCCACCTGGACCTAATATTTTGGATTTAATAAAATCAGGACCTTCGCCAGGTTTACAAAATCCAAGGTTTTCAAGAGTGATCAAGACTGTATAAGTAAATGAATCATATAACATAGATAAATCAAAATCTGAGTGAGATACTCCAGCCATATTCATTGCCTGTGGTCCGGTGTAAGTACCAAAAGCTTTTGTTAAGTCAGGCATTTGGGATATCATTGAATGATCATGTCCTTCAGCTGCGCCAAGTATTGATACACTTCCGTTTTTAGAATCTTTTGCACGTTCTTTACTTGTTATTACAATAGCGGCTCCAGCATCTGTAACAAGGCAACAGTCTAATAGATGAAAAGGCCACGCAATCCACCTTGAGTTATGATAGTCTTCTTCTGACATTTTCTTGTCATAAAAATATGCTTTTGGATTTAAATTTGCCCATTGACGAGTTTGTAAAGCAATACTTGCCATTGCTTCTCTAGTATTGTTTTCACCGTAATTATGCATATACTTTTTTGCGGCCATTGCATATGATATGGGTGGACCAATTATTCCATGAGGACTTTCATATTGTGCCATAGGAGCTGCCGGATTTCTCGGCATAGGTTCTCTATCTGACCTTCCAGATTGTCCATGCGTTATAAGTGCAACCTCACAGTAACCTGATGCAATAGCAGATAATGCATGAGCAACATGTATAACGAACGAGGAACCACCTACAGATGTACTATCAGTGAATTTAGGATTTATTCCTAGATATTCAGCAATATCTAAAGTTGACCAACCAGCAGTAAATAAACCGTCGACATCCGATAAATTAAGACCTGCATCATCAAGAGCGTTAAGAGCAGCTTCTGCGTGAAGAGCTATTGGAGATTTGTTAGGTACTTTACCAATTTCGTTTGATTCTGCAACACCAATTATATGAGCCTCTCCTGAAATACTTTTTAGTTTATTTATGTTTGGCATGATTTGTTTGCTGCTTTCAAAATTCTTTCCATTATTTTGTTATTTTTAAGTTGGTTAAAATTATTTCCATTTAGTAATGTTATTGATACTAAACCATTTTTCACAGTTTTCATATCTGTTTTATCTTTTGAATTGTTACTTTTTTGAGATTGTAATTGAGATAATAAAATCTTATACTCATTTTTTGAAACTTGATCCGTTGTTATCTTTAGATTAGAATTTTCTGGTATAGTTTCTATAGCATGTCCAATTTTTTTATCTTTAGCGTTTGGAATGTTTATATTCAAGAAAGTTTCATCAGGAATACTCTCTGAAATGCATTCTTTTACTATTCTGTTTATCATACTTTGGAAATCATGATTATTAATGGATTCAAATGATTCTGAAGAGAATGCAATGCTTTTTATCACTTGTGTATTGGCTATCATAGCAGCACCAATTGTTCCAGAGATCAGAATATTCCGACTTAGGTTGAACCCATTATTTATTCCAGATAAGACTATATTAGGATTTTTACAAATTTCTTTTAGTGCAATAATTGCAGAATCAGCTGGTGTGCCATCAACAGAAAAGCATTCAACTCCTTCTATTCGATTTTTTTGTTTTTCAACTTGGAGCGATTTAAGAAAAGTAATACTCCCACTAGTTCCTGACCTATTATGTTTAGGTGCAACAATAGTTACTTGCCCCAAATTTGCTACAGATTTAGCTAAGGCCCAGATACCTTCACTTTCTACCCCGTCATCATTTGTAATTAAAATTTTCATAATTCAACTATTTTCAATTTTATTTCTATTATAATAATCTACTCAATTAATTTCAGATTTCACTTTACTATAAGAATCAACATTGCCTAATGTTTCTGCATTTTCTATGGCATTTTTTATTGCTAAATTAACACTTTCTAATGTGGCAGAATGAATCTCATCAATATTGAAATCTTTTTTTGATGTATTGGTTGCTATACCAAAAATTGTATCACCATCATTTTCAGTATGTGAAGGTCTAATACTTAAAGCTATTCCATCTTGACCTGCCATCGCAAGTCTTGTCGCTTGAATTTTGTCTAGTTTTGCATCAGTAGCTACAATACCTATTGTAGTATTTGTGAAAAATGTTTTTCTTTTTTTTGGAGGATTTTTTATTAATATGTCATTTGTATCTAAGAAGCCGTGGTCTGATTTTGGACCAGCTATAATATTTCCTTTCTTAGAATCAAAAATGCTTCCAAAAGCGTTTACAACTATCAATGAGGCAACTTTTATTCCTGATGAAATTTTAATACACGATGTACCGATACCACCTTTGATTGAAAATTTTTTTCCAAGTATTTTTCCTACTGTACAACCAGTTCCGGCTCCAAAGTTACCTGTTGAGAATTGTTTGCTTGCTGTTGATGCTGCTATATAACCTGATTCTGCATTAGGTCGTATTTTATGATTAATAAATCCCAAATCAAAAACAACAGCGCTCGGGACTATTGGTATAGTAGATCTACCATATTTTATTCCTATTTTTTTTTCTTCAAGAAATTGCATAACTCCATTAGAAGCACCTAAACCAAAGGCGCTTCCTCCACTAAGAAGTATTCCATTTATCCATTTATGGCTAGCTAGTGGGTCTAAAAGAGCGGTTTCTTTTGTTCCTGGAGCAGCACCTCTAATCTCTAAACCTGCAGTCATTTCCTTTTCAGAAATTAATGCTGTACATCCAGTTCCATTAACCAGATCTGTGTAATGACCTACTTTTATGCCAGTTATATCAGTTATTGAACCGTAATTATTCATAATATAGATTGTAACAATTTTAAAATAATATTATCTTTTATTTGTTTTATACCAATTTATAAATTCCATGAATAGCAATATTTATGATAAATTTTATATATACAAGATAATTAATTTTTTTATAAAGGTTCAGTAATATGGGATTTAAACAGTTAGAGCCAGCGTATGGATTTGATGACGTTTCTATTTCTCCTGGTATAGAAACAATTAATCCTGATATGACAGATTTATCATTTAGCATTGGTGAAAATGGTGAACAAAAATTTCAAATTCCATTTATTGCTTCTGCTATGGATGCGGTTGTTGATCCTAATTTTGCATCATCTATGACGAAATCTGGTGGGCTTGGTGTTATGAATATGGATGGTATAAATATCAGATATGAAGAATTAGAGCAAGTTTATCAAGATATTATTAATGCTCCTAAGAATAAAGCAACTGAGATTATGCAAAAAATATACTCTAAACCCATAGACACAAATCTAATCTCAAAAAGAATAGAAGAGGTTAAAAAAGATGGTGGAATTGTTGCTGTTTCATTCGTACCTCAAACTGCCAAAAGACATGCTCCAATAGCAGTAGAAGCTGGTGCTGATATAGTTGTAGTTCAAGGTACGGTAGTAACAGCAAGGCATTCGTCTAAGAGTCTTGAGGGATTAATACTTTCTAAATTAAAAAAAGAATTAGGTGTTCCAATTATTGTTGGAAATACGGTTTCTTATGATGTTACCAAAGAACTTATGGAGGAAAATATTGATGGTATCTTAGTGGGAGTAGGCCCTGGATCTGTTTGCACAAGTAGAGAAGTTTTAGGCATAGGAATTCCACAGATAACAGCTACTATAGAGTGTGCTGCAGCTAGAGATGATTATTATAAAAATAATGGAAAATATATTCCAATAATTACTGATGGTGGAATCAGAACAGGTGGAGATGTTTGTAAGTCATTTGCTGCAGGTACAGATGCAGTAATGATAGGAAGCCCGTTTGCAAAATGTAAAGAATCTCCTGCGAAAGGTTTTCATTGGGGTATGGCAACTTGGCATGACTCATTACCAAGAGGGACAAGAATTAAGTTAGGTGCAGAATATTCTTTAGAAGAATTATTATTTGGCCCATCTTCTCGAACAGATGGAACATTGAACCTTGTTGGTGCATTAAGAGTATGTATGGGATATGTTGGTGCTAGAAACTTGAAAGAAATGAATAAAGCAAAAATGGTGTATGCTCCTGCGATTAAGACAGAAGGAAAAATATATCAATCTGCTGGATTAGGCACATGAAATTTACTAGACCCAGAGGTACATCGGACATATTACCAGAACAGCAAAAGTATTGGAATTATGTGCTGGATACGGCCAAGAATACAGCTAATAAATTTGGGTTTCAAAGCATAGAAACTCCAACCTTTGAGGATACTAATTTATTTAAAAGAGGAGTTGGAGAAGGCACTGATGTTGTAATGAAAGAGATGTATTCATTTAACGATCTTGGTGGTGATTCTATAACACTTAGGCCAGAGGGCACGGCGTCAGTTTGTAGAGCATATATCGAAAATGGTATGAAAAATCAACCTCAACCTCAAAAGTATTTTTATAATGCTTCAATGTTTAGATATGAAAGACCTCAGGCAGGTAGATTGCGTGAACATCATCAATTTGGATGTGAAATTATTGGTGATGAAAATCCAGAATACGATGCAGAGATTATACAATTAGGTTGGAAATATATTAAAAATCTTGGCTTACGAAGTGTAAAACTTAAAATCAATACTCTAGGAGATTCAAAAACTAGGGAAAAATATTTAAGAGATTTATCAAATTATTACAAGCAATTTATTCACAAACTTCCTAAAATAGATTCTGTTCGATTAGCAAGATCACCACTTAGATTATTAGATTCAAAAGAGGCTGTGACCAAAGAACTATCATCAGATGCTCCTAAATCAGTAGACTATTTATCTGAGGAGTCAAAAATACATTGGGAAAGGCTAATTTATCTACTCAATAAATTTGCTGAAAATAATGAAGATTTTCATTATGAAATAGACAACAAACTGGTAAGAGGTTTAGATTATTATAATAGAACAGTATTTGAATTTATTCCAAAAAATTCTGGCACTCAAGGTACTATTTTAGGTGGAGGAAGATATGATCCTCTAATAGAGATGCTTGGGGGAACTCCAACACCTGGTATAGGATTTGGGTCTGGAATTGAAAGAATGATAATTGAACTTAAAAAACAAAAAGTTGAAATACCAGGTAATCAAACAATTGATGTTGTAATTATACACATGGGTGAAGTTTTAGAAGAACTGTGGGGTTTGATTTCTGACTTAAGAGATAATGGCTTATCTACGGTTTTTGCCCCTAATCGATCAATGAAATCACAGATGCGCTATGCAAATAATATTAATGCAAAAATCGCAATTATTGTAGGGCCAGACGAAATTTCCAAAGAGTCAGTGAACATAAAGGACTTATCTTCTACCGGCTCGCAAAAAGAAGTTAATTTAGAATCAGATGTCATAATTAGATATATAGAAAATATATTATAGGTTAATAATGCTTCAATCAATGCAAAATAGATTAGATGAAATCCAAGCAAGATACCTTGAGATAGAAAAACTTATGTCTCAAAACGAGATAGCATCTGATCCAAATTCAATAAGAAAACTTGGAAGGGAATATAGTCAACTTCAAACAATAGTTGACTTGTGGAGTGACATAAATCATAGTGAGAAAAATTTGAACGACACTAAAGAAATAATTAAAGAAGAAACTGATCCTGATGTTATTGAAATGGCTAGAGAAGAAGCTCAATTATTAGAAGAAAAAATACTACTATCAACCGAAAAAATCAAACTAGAATTAATACCTAAAGATGACGCAGATTTAGCAGATGCAGTTATAGAAATAAGAGCAGGTGCAGGAGGTGATGAAGCTGGATTATTTGCTTCGGATATTTTTCGTATGTATCAAAGATATAGTGAGTTGAAATCCTGGAGACTAAAAATTCTTAGTCAAAACGATACTGGAGTAGGTGGAATAAAAGAGGTGACTTTTGAAATCAGTGGTGAAAAAGTTTATCAAAGGTTGCACTTAGAAAGTGGAGTTCATAGAGTACAAAGAGTTCCTTCTACTGAGTCTCAAGGAAGAATTCATACATCCACAATAACTGTGGCTGTTTTACCTAAGGCAGAAGAAATAGATGTTGAAATAAAAGAAAATGATATAAAAATAGATGTTTTTCATTCAGGTGGTGCAGGAGGGCAAAATGTTAATAAGGTTGCAACCGCAATTAGAATAACTCATGAACCTTCTGGAATTGTAGTTCAATGCCAAAATGAAAGATCTCAACTACAAAATAAATTACAAGCCCTAGAAATCTTAAGGTCTAGGCTTTGGGATAATGAAATTAGAAAGCAAAGAGATGAGATAAGCGCTAACCGAAAATCTCAGGTTGGAACTGGAGATAGATCTGAAAAAATTAGGACTTATAATTTTCCACAATCTAGAATTACAGACCATAGAATTAATATAACTAGCCACCAAATGGTCCAAGTTTTAGACGGGGATTTAGATGTTTTTATTGATCCATTACTGCAAGAAGAACAGGCCAAAAAATTAGCGTCATTAGAATCTAATACAAGTAATTGAAAAAAATAAATTTCCCAAATCTATATAGTTTCATATTGACCCACCTTAAAAATCATGACATTGATGATCATGTTATAGAAGCTTCAATATTATTGAACTATTTTATAAGTGAAAAAAAAATAATAAAAGATACCAAACTTAGTGTTTCAAATCAATCATTTTTATTGGAAATAATAAAAAAAAGAGCATTAGGTTTTCCTATTCAATATATTACAGAAGAGGTGAATTTTTATAAATCAAAATTTTATGTTAATGAAAATGTACTTATACCTCGGCCTGAAACAGAAATCTTAATAGAAAAATGTATAGAATTTATTAGGAAAAATGAAATTAAAAATCCTAATATAATTGATATTGGAACGGGTTCTGGCTCTATTGCAATCTCAATAGCTAAAGAAATATCTGATTCAAGAATTTATGCGGTTGATATTTCCAAAGACGCCATAGATGTAGCAAAGATTAATGCGAATAATAATGATGTAATTATTAACTTTGTGCAAGGTAATTTATTTGCAAATATTGATTGCAAATTTGATATTGTTATATCTAATCCTCCCTATATTAGGACTGAGAATATAAAAAACCTTCAAAAAGAAGTTCTTTATGAACCAGTTTTAGCATTAGATGGCGGAATAGATGGTATGAGTATAATTTCGAAAATTATCAATAAAGGAATAAATAAAATTAGTAAACATACCCCTTCGGGTATATTTATTGAAATTGACCCTCAAGTTTTATCACCATTAGAAAAAATACTTTCAGCATTGCCTAGTAGTCTAAAATATAATATAACAAATGATTACTCAGGCTATTCAAGGATATTATCAATAACGACATAGTTTTTACAAACTACACGGTAAGAGGAATTAAGCCTACACGGAAAATTGTTGATTTGTGTTATAAAATTTTATTCTACACGGAAAAGTGTATATATAAATGAATTACATATGATTTTTACACGGTGTGTTACACGCAAGCGAGTATTAATATCCTTTTCTGTTTTTTATAGTTGATAGTGTTATATTGTGAAGTGTTTTATTACCAGAAAAATGTCTGT